>ENA-OWPJ01000010-OWPJ01000010.1-human-gut-metagenome-genome-assembly--contig:-NODE-10-length-253394-cov-5.91992_pt1 | contig 253394 bp, 207 predicted proteins | sample MGYA00248264_ERZ651846 | MGnify/ENA primary metagenome ERZ651846 (study PRJEB26924, sample SAMEA4378271) | human gut metagenome | biome: human gut; feature: human-associated habitat; material: faeces...
TGAAGACTGTACGCTGGTACGTGCTCACGCTTCCTACTACGGGTGTGGCACGACGTGACAAGATCAGCCCCGCTAAAAGCTTGGATGCCGAGCTTTCCCGGCGCAAGCGTCGTGGGGAGACGTTGTTCGAGTATTTCGCCCCCTCGTATGTGGAGGTAAGGAAGGTGGACGGAAAGATGGTCAACACGAAGCGGCCCCTGCTGTTCAACTACGTGTTTGTCCGGTCCTCGGTGGAGGAGATCTTCCAGATGAAGCGCACGCTTCCCCTATACAATTTCCTTCCCCGGGTCTCTTCCGGAGGCATGGCTTATTTCCCTTATCTCTCGGATGACGAGATGGGTAATTTACGTTGGGTGGCGGAATCTTATTCCAACGAGCTTCCTGTGTACGTGCCGGACAGCAATCGCCTGCTAAAAGGTGATCGCGTGCGTATCACGTCCGGTTATTTTACCGGAATGGAGGCGGAGGTGGTGATCCAGCCGGGTGGCGGTCATAAAGATGTGATGGCTCGTATCCTCGATTGCATGTGGGTCCCCTTGTTGGAGGTGAAGCCGGGCGAGTATGAGCTGATCGAGCTGAACACCAAGGGCAAGCACGTCTATACCCATCTGGATAACGACCGTCTGCGGGAGGGTTTGCACGATGCCTTGGGACGTTACCATGCCTCCGGCAGCGTATCTGAGGAAGATACTCGTTTGGCCCGTGAGGTGTTGAGATCCTACGGTTCGCTCCGTGCGGAGACGGACGTGATGCGTTGCAAGATCTACTCATTGCTTCTTTCTGCCTACAAGTTGTTGGGCGATGAGGAGGAGTTCATACGTTTACATGACACGATGCGTGGTATGCTCCCGGTGGTGAAAGCTCCGCAATCCCGTGCCTTGTTGCTGGTGACGCTCTACGGTTGCACGGACAGCGCCCTTTACCGGCAGATGGCGCATGAGGTGGTGGATCCGTGGCGGGGTGAGTCCTCGCCCAAGAAAAGCAAGTTATCCTTGATCCGCCGGCTGGACGATTGCGATCGCTGGCTGAAACACGAAATCAGTTGACAGTTTAAATCAAAAATCATAAATCAAAAAGAAATGTCTTCCCTTCCTTCTGGCGTTCGTTTGGTGGCGTTGCTGAACGAGCATTTGGGTGATATCATGAGCCGCGAGCGAACGAACACTGCTTCCATCCATTTGTATTGCACGGGTCCTTACTGGGTGGCGTTCGAGTACTCAGCCTATCAGTTGCGACGTGCGTTCCCGGACAGCGAGGTTACACCGATGCGCTTGCTCGGCTACCCGTTTCCTGTGGTGATGGTATCCGTGACGGATCGTTCGCTCCGCTCGTATGCCCGCAAGCACATCTTGCGAAGAGACGATAAGGATTACAAGCAATTGACCGTCCCCGGTTTTTCCCTGTCTGATTACCAAGGCTGGCATAAGAGAGAGGTGGAGGGATTGCCATTGCTAAGCGAGACCGTATGAGTGTGGCATACGTATAAGGGCATCGTTTTACACGTATATCAACGTCGCCCCACACGTATATCGGTGTAGGCCTATACGAACGTAGGCGTGAGTCGATGCCGATATACGTGCGGGATGGAACCGATGCCGGGGAAAACAGGTGCAAGTAATGCAAGTAATGCAGCACCTTTTTCCCACACACGCACGTGTACATTATATATGTCGAATCAAACTTTCATACGGCTATCCAGCGTTTCTCATCCGGATTGTTCCATGCCTTGTTTGCGATCGTTTAGTGTAAAATTCTTGTTCTATATCTTGTTTTATATAATGTACGCACGTGTGTGGGAAACAGGTGCTGCATTACTTGCATTACTTGCATTACTAGGGCCTATCCATAAGGACATAGATGTATAAAAATAATAACAAACCAGACATGTATCACAGACAATCATTTCCCCGTTTGGGCGATTACATCGCCACGGTTTTACAAGTCACCAGACTGACAAAGTCCATTATCCGCATAAGCGGAGGTCTGGGCAGTGACACTTACAATTCTTTTAAAAAGGCAAGGACATGCATTTTAGCGTTTACTATCGATTGGTAGATCTCCTTTGGGACCATCTGTCGGACGAGGAACTTTTCCGTCGTCTGGCACGTGAGGCCTTGGAACGGTATATCGATTATAAGAAAGAGGAGGAAATGAACGGAGGAAAGAAATAATTTAAGGATGGGCTATGCAAATGAGATTAAGTTTTAACCTCGTGCCTGCCTTCATCGACTAATTAACTAGCCATGATTTTAGAAGAGAGTTTTGGAAAATCTACTGATTTTATCTCAGATGGGATGAACGCCTTCGAGCGTAACGTGAAGCGTATAGGGGACTGCCTTTTGGCCTTTATCGCCTTGGTCGTATTCTCCCCTTTGTTCTTGATCTGTTACATCGCCGTAAGGCGCGAGGATGGCGGTCCTGCCATTTTCAAGCAGGAGCGTATCGGTCGTTTCGGTCGCCCGTTCAACATTTATAAGTTCCGTAGCATGCGTTTGGACGCTGAGAAGTTTGGTCCTGCCCTTTACAAGGGAGGTACGGATCCCCGCATGACCCGTGTGGGCAAGTTCCTGCGTGAGCATCATTTGGATGAGTTGCCCCAATTGTGGAATGTTTTCATCGGTGATATGTCTTTTATCGGCCCCCGTCCGGAACGAAAGTTCTACATCGACCAGATCATGGAACGTGATCCCCGCTATCGTTACCTGTACCAGATCCGTCCGGGTGTGACCTCTTACGCCACGCTCTATAACGGCTATACGGACACGTTGGAGAAGATGCTTCGTCGCTTGCGCTACGACCTGTTCTATCTGGAGCACCGCTCGTGGTGGTTCGATTTCAAGATATTGGTGAAGACGTTCTTGAACATAGCGTTCGGGAAGAAATTCTAAGGTATAAGTAATAATCCGGGGGAGCAATTCCACTCCTCCTTTAAATCAAGAATACCATGAAGAAAGTATTGAAAGGCTGGCTCATCGACAATTCGGTGACCACCGACAACAAGACGGACAAGATCCTATTGCTGGATTCTGCAGGAAGCTTGGATCTGGATGACGTATTGGAGGAGATGTACAAGCAGGACACGGGGCTTTGTCCGGAGATATTGCGTCACTCGGTGACACTCTACCACTGAATCGTGATGGATTTGGTCTTGAGCGGTTACAGCGTGAACACGGGTCTGTTCCGTTCCGCAGCTGAAGGGCGTGATCGAGGGCGGCGTATGGAACAAGGAGAGGAACTCGATCTACGTCTCTTTGACGCAAGGTAAGGTACTATGCGAGGAGATCGCCAAGACTGCGGTGGAGATCCTCGGTGAGAAATTGAACATCATGTACATCCTCGAGACCAAGGATAAGAAGACAGGCTTGAAGGATGGCAGCGCCACGGCGGGCCGTAACTTCTTCGTGTGTGGCGCAATGCTGAAGGTGGTAGGCGATGACGAGTCGGTAGGTGTCACGCTGACCAACGAGTCAGATGCCGTCACGAAACTGACGGATGACCTGATTGCGATCAATAATCCTTCCTCGCTTACGCTGCTCCTGTTGGCTGACCTAGCGGAGGGTGAGTACACGCTGACGGTGACGACACAGTATTCCACATCAAACCGTCTCTTGAAAACGTCCCGTGGCGTAAGCGTCGGTGGTCGCCCTGCTGATGGCGGTAGCGATAGCGAGAGTCCGGACGAGATTTAAAGAAAGGGGCACGGCGGCCTTCTCACTTCATAAATGGATTGGCTCGCTGTATGATCCCTTCATCCAGCCTTGTATAACCATCTTATGCAATATTGGATGAAGTCCTTATACAGGGTTGGATGATGGAATTATACAAAATAGGTTAGTATAGATGTTGCAAGTAACTTGCTCTAATAAAGAAGTGCTTTATGTTATAAGGTGTTTTTATTGGAACAAATAGATATATACTGATTTGAATACAGATACTTCAATAAAGAAAAATTTCGCATACAAGAGCATATTAACCTTGTCCTCTTATTTGATGAATTTCGTCACGTTCCCCTATGTATCCCGAGTGTTGGGAGTAGAACGTATTGGACTGGTGAATTTTGTGGATAATACAGTAAGTTATTTCTTGTTGTTCGCTACACTTGGAATCAATATACTAGGTGTTAGGGAGATCGCTACGGTGAAAAGCAACTTGGACGAGCGGAACCAAGTATTTTCCAATTTACTGGGGATGAACCTGTGTTTCTCCTTAATAACTTTGGTTGTCTATCTTGTGTGTGTCATGGCGATTCCCCAATTGAGGCAATATGAGGAACTTTTTTACATTGGAACTTCCAAAATTATTTTTACAGTGTTTCTGGTAGAATGGTTTTTCACGGGGATTGAACATTTTCGTTATATTACATTGCGCAGTATCGCAATCAAGAACCTTTATGTGGTAGCGGTATTTGTGTGTATCCGATCAAGAGACGATTATGAGCTTTATTTTATCATGACGATGGCCGTGGTAGTGATAAATGCCTTGGTGAATATGGCTTATGTACGTCGTTTCGTTAGTGTTAAATGCCAGGAACTGTTGTCCGAGAGGTTTTATAAGAAGAACTTGATGTTAGGTGTATATTCCATAATGACTTCTATGTATCTCACCTTTAACGTTATGTTCCTCGGGTTTGTATCAAACAATGTGGAAGTGGGCTATTATACTACGGCTTTCAAATTGTATTCCGTAATACTTGGTTTTTTCTCAGCGTTTACAAATGTGATGTTACCTCGTATGAGTGCATTACTTTCCAACGGAGAGAAGGAGTCTTTTCAACGGTTGGCGAATAAATCATTTTACACGATGTGTATATTTTGCATTCCTATGATCGTTTGTAGTATCATTTTGGCTCCACAACTGGTATATGTCCTCTCTGGAGAAGGCTATGAAGGCGCTGTCTTGCCTATGCGCATCATTATGCCCGCTGCCTTGTTTGTAGGAATGGCACAGGTATTGGCCGTTCAGATACTTACACCGATGAAGTGTGATAAAATTTTGTTGGCGGCATCTATCATCGGAGCTTGTGTAGGACTTTTACTCAACTTATTACTTGTCCCACATATACATAGCGTAGGGACGGCCGTAGTCTTGTTGTGCTCAGAAATTGTGGTGACCGTTACTTATATTGTTTATGTTGTGCACTATAAAGTAGTACGAATCCCATTTAATAGTATATGGAAAGGGATAGGGGTGTCATTGCCATGTGCTTTAATATGTCTAATGAGTTTTTCTTTCATAGAAAATCAGTTCGCATCGCTGTTGGTTGCAAGCTTTGCGTCTGGAAGTTTCCTGTTTGTTGCTATAAAATACATTGTGCGTTTTGAAAAACTATAATTGGAATTATTTGAATTTTAATCTCTACAAAGATTTCATTAGGTAATGGCTAATGTTAAAAACAGAATTAATTTTTAATACAACTCCATTTAGAGCACTTTAAAGTGCTTTTTCAAAGAGGCCTGCCCTAAATTGAGTATTTTTGATAAATAGGAATTTATGACCCTTTTCATTCTCATCATCTTCCTTGTCTGCTTCATCTACGGATGCTTACAGCTCAAATGTAATATTCTACATAAGGCAGATACGGCGGTCATGGGCTTATTCGTGGTCATGCTTGTCGTGGCGGCTGGATTTAGAGATGGGCTACATGGTTATCGCGATTATGAAAACTATGTGAGCTACTTCCTGCATGGTACTGAAGAGACAGATATCTCGTTCCAGATCATCTGTGGGATATTTAGGTTGATTGACCCCAACGATTATCTACCCGTATTCGTGACATATGCTTTGCTAGGTGTAGGCTTCAAGTACTTGGGTATACGCAACCTTACCAAGCTTACGGCATTCTCGCTAGCCATTTATGTATCTTATTTTTACTCACTGCACGAACTAACTCAAATACGGGCAGGTGTGGCATCGGGGATAGGCTTAGTCTCTTTCCGATATATTTATGACAGGAAACTGTTACCTTTTCTTATTTCGATTGCCGCCGCTGCGTCTTTTCATGTGTCTGCGTTACTTTACTTACCTCTATATCTGTTGGATAGTGGAAAGATTCGTTGGAGCTATTGGATAGGCGGAGGCCTTTTCATATGTCTGTTTGGTCAACTGCTGGAAACGGAGTTATTGAAATTTTTTTTGAACCATGTTCCGATTGAGATGCTGCAAGATAAACTGCTTGGCTATGGTGATAATGGAGCCAAGGGGATTGACGTTGTCGTATTTTCATCCAATATGGCGATATTCAGTTACTTGCAGCTAGGGTTGTTCATCCTCTTTTCCGGTCGGTTGCGACAGTACAACAAGTATTATTGCCTGTTGCTGAAAATATACATGGTGGGTTTTGCCGTGAGATTCATATTCAGTTCCATCGTACCGGAGTTGGGGAATCGTGGTTCCGAAATGTTCATGGTCGTTTCGATTGTATTGATACCGATGCTGGTCTATTGCGTCAAGCCCCGTGCGGTAGGTATTTTTGCGGTCTGTTTGATTGGAGTGGCTAATCTCTATTATATGTTGTATTCATGGGATATTATACCGTAAACAAGAATAATTCATAATGGATAACAGTTCTATAATTAAAGTAAGTGTCATCGTACCCGTTTACAATGCGGGCGTTCACTTGAAAAAGTGTTTGGGTAGTCTGTCCTCCCAAACGTTGAAGGAGATGGAAATTATACTTGTGCTAGACTGTCCTACGGATGGCAGTGACAAGGTGGCAGAAGAATTTGCCCAGCGTGATTCCCGTTTCCGTATTCTTCGTAATTCGGAGAACCTTCATATCGGAAACTCTCGTAATGAAGGACTGAAAGTGGCAAAAGGAGAATATGTGGCTTTCTGTGACCATGACGACTATGCCGCTCCGAATATGTACGAGATACTTTATCGGAAAGCCCATAGCGAAGAACTTGATTTGGTCTGTAGTCCCGCAACTATCATTCGCAAGTCTGGGAAAACGTATATGGAGAATTATCCTTTTTTACCTTCAGAATTGCTTCCGTTTGCTATTTTGAAAGGTACGGTGGGTATTTCTTCGGAAAATGACGAACTGAAAGACTTTCCGTCTTCTGGAGCTATTTGGTGCAAATTGTTCAAGCGATCTGTGATAGAAGAATTTAACCTGCATTTTGTGGATACCAAAAAACTGACTGCGGAGGACTTATTGTTCTTGATGGAATACGCTTACCGCAGTCGCCGTGCCGAACAAGTTTGTAAGTCTTTGTACCATCACGTACTAGAGATAGGGAATACAGGATCGACTCTTTCTTATATAAATCCTGGCAAAATAATCAATTACTTGAAGTACTTGTATGATTTTTTGTCTACAAATTCTTTGCTATCAGATCCAGACATCTGTTCCCGTTTCAACAATACTGTGAAAATACAATCGCTCATCACGCTTCATAGAGATTATACTTATAATCAATCTCCTCTCCATCTTTGGCGTATAGTAAAGGAATTCAAAAGCGAACGGATTGTGCGGGAAGCTTTTCAGACTTCTCCCTCATGTATCTTTGTACATCCGACAATGGCACGAAGATTCTTGTTTAAAATATTGAGATTCATCATCTGTTATTAAATTGTAGCAGGAGAATACAGTTCCTGATGGGGATTAAAAATTAGGTCTGATATATTTGAAGCTTTATCTGTTGATATTTTTGACTTTTTCAATTAATTTTAAAAATACAATTTCATAAATATGAAAAACATTGCAATCATTTTAGCAGGTGGAATCGGTCAACGTTTGGGAGAACCTATTCCTAAGCAATTCTTGAAGGTAGCAGGAAAAAAAGTAATAGAACACACACTTGATGTTTTTCAAAATCATCCTCTGATAGATGAGATTGCGGTTGTTTCTAATCCTTACTATATCCAAGAGGTTGAAAATATATTTATAAAGAATAGATATTCTAAATTGAAAAAAATTCTTCAAGGAGGTAAGGAACGTTGTCATTCTAGTCTTGCGGCGATAAATGCTTATGATACAGGAGAGGAGGTTAATCTTATTTTTCACGATGCAGTACGACCATTAGTTAATGATCGGATTATTTCAGATTGCATATCAGCATTGGATATTTATGATGCTGTAGATGTGGCGATAAAAACAACCGATACAATCATACAGGCTGATGATGAGAATCGTATTATAGGGATTCCTCCTCGTCACTTTTTACGTAATGGGCAAACGCCTCAAGCTTTTAAATTAAGTGTAATTAAACGTGCATATGAATTAGCTTTGCAAGATCCGGAATTCAAAACGACAGATGATTGTGGTGTAGTTTATAAGTATTTACCAGATAAATTTGTGTATATCGTTGAAGGCGAGTTGTTTAATATGAAGCTGACTTATAAGGAGGATCTGTTTTTATTGGATAAATTATTTCAGCTTCGATCAGTCTCTTTACAAAATACAGGAATTACTAAAATCTCAAAAAGATTACTTCCTTCTTCGATTGTCGTAGTATTTGGAGGAAGTTATGGAATTGGAAAAGATATCGTAGAAATCTGTGAACAATATGGTGCGCATGTTTATTCGTTCAGTCGTTCGTTAAATGGAATTGATGTGTCGAAGCAAGAGGACGTAGCAAAAGTGCTGAAAGAAATCTCTGAAAAAGAAGGCCGTATAGATGCCGTTATTAATACAGCTGGTTTATTAGACAAGGTTCCACTATCAAATATGGATTATGAGGAGATATATAAGAGCATTTATATAAATTATATAGGGGCTATAATTATTGCTAAAGAATCATATTTTTATTTGAAACAAACCAAGGGAACTTTGTTATTGTTTACCTCTAGTTCGTACACCCGAGGTCGTTCTCTATATAGTCTTTATTCTTCATCGAAAGCAGCGATTGTGAATTTTACGCAAGCACTTAGTGAAGAATGGTATGATCAAGGTATACGTATTAATTGTATCAATCCAGAACGAACAAAGACTCCAATGCGTATAAAGAATTTTGGGGTAGAGCCAGAGGCTACATTACTTGATCCTAAAATGGTGGCTATGACATCTATAAATGTATTGTTCTCATCATTAACAGGTGAGGTAATCGATATCAAAAAAGGTGTTTGATGGAATAATAAAAATAATAATTATATTAAATAGATATTAATGCCAATTATAATATTACCAGATGGGACGCACTTTGATTATAAGATTCGTCCCTTATATTTAGGAGTAAAGAAAATTAATAAAAAACAAGCTAAAGAGAATCTACTATTGTTGAAATCTATTGCGGATAAATCTGGATTATGTTTTGCCTTAGCTTTTGGAACAGCATTAGGAGCGGTTCGTGAACATGATTTTATTGAGCATGATGAGGATATTGATCTGTGGGTACATTATTCTCAAAAAGACTTACTGCTGTCCTTGCTTTTTGAATTGAGAGAGAATGGTTTTGAGGTTGCTAGATGGGATAGGAGAGGTCTCCTTTCTATCATTCGAAAAAATGAATATATAGATTTTTATATTTATTATCCTGATTCAAGAGCTGAAAATATAATGTCCTGTTGTGGGGATCCTATGCCCCAAAAGTATATAGAGAATTGGACTGAGATACCTTTTTTAGGAAAAGCTTTTTATATTGCTAGAGATTGGGAGGAAATGATGTTATTCCGTTACGGTAAGGATTGGAGAACCCCGGTGGCTGAAACTGATTTTAAGGTGTCTCGTGTGCGGAAGAGCTTTTATTATATTAAAGATGTGATCAAGGGATACCTTCCTGACTTGATTTATTTTCTGATATACAGAAGGCTTGATGAACAAAAATTGCTTCGTTATTATTCTAGGCTGGAACGTTTTAATACTCTAAAGGGGCAATAAACATATAATTATGCGTGTGTTAAAGAAGCTTAGTGTTTCAAGAAGGGGAGCTCTGAAGAGTAATAGGTGGTCTTCTAGCGCAGTTCTTAATGAAACGTGAAATCAAAAATAATAATGAATAAGAAAAGCATATTGATAGTGGCTGGGGTATTTTATCCAGAACCTATCGTTTCTGCGAATCTATTAACCCAATTAGCAACAAAATTAGGTGAGAAATATAAAGTGACAGTGTTAAGGCCTCATCCTACCCGTCCGATGGGCTTTGATATGTCAGAATGTGATTATTCTCATTTCCCATTTAATGTGATAGAGATAGATTCATACACTTGTGCGGCTTCTTCCTTGGTAGGTCGTTTTTGTGAGAGTTATAGTATGGGGAAAGTATCTTCAACGTATATTAAGGAGCATCACGATGAAATTGATTTTGTTTTTAACGATAGCTGGCACCTTATTGGCTTAAATATAGTGGCAAGAACTTGTGTGAAATATAAGATTCCATATATCACTCCTATACAAGATATTTATCCAGAATCGTTATTCTCAAAGTTCCCTGATATCACTTTTCTAAAATGGGTATTGAAATCTATTTTGAGCCCTATAGACAAATATACGCTTTTTCATGCTGCCCGCATTCATACTATATCTGAAAAAATGGTTGAATATTTGTCTACTACTAGGAATATCGCAAGGGATAAATTTATAGTTGTTCGTAATTGGCAAAATGAAGACTCTTTTATTGAATATTCACAAAACAGGTGTCCATGTTCTACGTCTGACAGTAACTTGTTTACTTTTATGTACCTTGGTAATGTTGGTCCTTTGGCTGGCATAGAAGTATTATTTGATGCGCTAAAAATTGCAAAACTACCTAATGTTAGGTTGGTTGTGGCTGGTAGTGGATCTGCTAAAAAAAGTCTGCAAGAGAAAGCAAGAGAATATGCAAATTGTAATATTGAGTTCTGGGATGTTCCTGCGGGTATGGTTCCTATAATCCAAGATAAGGCTGATGTAATGTGTTTACCCATGAAAAGAGGTTCTGCTATGTTTTCAATACCAAGTAAGTTGCCTGCTTATATGTTTTCTGCAAAACCGATACTATCAAGTGTTGATAAAGACAGCGATACTGCTGTATGTATTAAAGATGCAAAAGCTGGCTGGGTAGCAATACCGGAAGATGCGAAAGATGTGGCTCGATGTATGAAAAAAGCAACTATGTTATCAAGGGATCAACTTCTTGAAATGGGAAAATGTGGCTTTGAATATTCAATGCGAGTTTTTTCAAAGAAAGTCAATCTGCCTATTCTAGTCAAAGCCTGTGAAGATATAGTAGAGAAAAACAAATTCTAAAAAATAATATTCATAAGTAGGTAATATAAAAAACAAACGATATGCAAGCAATTATATTAGCCGCAGGTATGGGGCATAGACTAGGAGAATATACAAAAGACAACACAAAATGTATGATTTCTATTAATGGAATTAAGCTTATTGATAGATTCCTAAAAAAACTATCATGCATGAATCTTTCAAGAGTGATTATAGTTGTTGGATATAAGAGTGAAAATGTAATAGATTATATTGGTAGTCGTTATGATAATAAGTTGAAAATAGAATTTATAAACAATCCTATATATGACAAAACTAATAATATTTATTCTCTTTCTCTTGCAAAGGAACAAATGATGGAGGATGACACATTATTGCTGGAGTCAGATCTTATTGTGGATGATAGGATGTTTGATTTACTAATAGATGATGAGTATCCAAATCTTGCATTAGTTGCTAAATATGAAGCCTGGATGGATGGGACAATGGTGTGCCTTGATCAAGATAATAATATTGTAAACTTTGTACCAAAAAGTGCTTTTAGATACGAAGATATAGGCTCATATTATAAAACGGTTAATATTTATAAGTTCTCGAAAGAATTTTGCAAAAAACGCTATATTCCTTTCCTAGAGGCCTATGTTAAAGCTCTAGGAGATAATGAGTATTATGAGCAAGTATTGCGTGTGATAACTCTTATAAATATTGAAGAATTGAAAGCAAAACCTATCGGTGATTTACCTTGGTATGAGATAGATGATGTGCAGGATAAAGATATTGCGGAAACTATCTTTGCAGATGAGAAGGATAAATTGAGTAAATATATGAAACGGTATGGTGGCTATTGGCGATTTGAAAATATGCTTGACTTTTGTTATCTAGTTAATCCATATTTTCCTCCTCAAAAAATGTTGGATGAGCTGCAAGCAAATTTTTCTCGCTTGCTTACTGAATATCCTTCAGGTATGTTTGTGAATAGCTTGCTTGCTGGTAGGTATTTTAATATCAAACAGGATTATGTCGTGGTTGGTAATGGAGCGGCAGAGCTAATAAAAAGTTTGATGGAACGTGAAACAGGTAAGACTGGTATGATATATCCAACTTTTGAGGAATACCCTCATCGTAAAAATATGGAGAATATTGTTTCGTTTCTGCCTAAAAATAAAGACTTAAGGTATACTATACAAGACTTGATGTTATTTTATGATGATAAAAATATTAATTCGATATTATTAATAAATCCGGATAATCCATCAGGTAACTTTATAGAAGTTGATGAAATATTGTTTTTTTTGAAATGGTGTAAGAGAAAATGTATTACTTTGATACTAGATGAGAGTTTTGTGGATTTTAGCGAAAATTGGAAAAGTAATAGTTTGTTGCATAATGATATTCTTGAGCAATATTATAATCTTGTAGTTGTTAAGAGTATCTCAAAAAGTTATGGAGTACCAGGACTTCGTCTTGGAGTATTAGCATCTAGCAATGTAAAATTTATTAACTCTATAAAAAAAGATATTTCCATCTGGAATATCAATTCGTTTGCGGAATTCTATATGCAAATATTCAATAAGTATGATGAAGACTATAAGAGTGCTTGCGATAAGCTTGTTGTTGAACGCTTTCGATTTATTGAACGTTTGAAAGAAATTTCTTATTTACGTGTAATACCTAGTCAGGCTAATTTTGTGATGTGTGAAGTCGATTCAAAGAGATTCTCTTCTCTTGAATTGACTGAAATATTGCTTAGCAAGTATAATATACTCATTAAGAACTGTGATACAAAGGTAGGACTGAAAGGCAAGAATATGATTCGTATTGCCATACGTAACTCAAATGATAATGATATACTCATTGATATATTAAAAAAGCTATAAATAAAGTAACTAAATATGAATGAATTTAGAGCTAGATTGGACTATTTACTTAAACACAATTATATTGTTAATAGGATATTTAATATTGTAGTTAGTTTTGTTCTGCGTGTTTGTGGAAAGTTTATATCTATAGACAAAGATATGGTGCTATTCAGTGGTCTTACTCGCAAATACAATGATAGTCCTCGTGCTATCTATGAATATATGATTACTCGTCCAGAGTTTAAACATTTAAAACTAGTATGGGCATTGGATGATCCAGAATATGCAGAGATTCCTAATAACCCTGTCAAGATAAAATCAGATACATGGGCATATTTCAAGGTGGCTCTTAAGGCTAAATATTGGATCGCTTGTGTGAACATAGAGCGTGGTTTACATTTTAAAAAGAAAGATCAACTCTATTTGAATACTTGGCATGGTGTATCTTTTAATTGCATTGGGAATGATGCGGCTGGACGCAAAGACTACGATTGGAGAAATGTGGATTTTTGTTGTTATGAAAGTGATTATCATCGTTCTATCTTAAAACGGGCATTAAAAGTAAGAGATGAAGCATTTATTCCTACAGGATTACCTCGTAATGATTCTTTATATGGGACAACTGTAAAAGAGATCTTTGATCTTAAGAAGAAAATAGGGTTACCACTTAATAAGAAGATTATAATGTATGCTCCAACATGGAGGGATAGTATAGATATGGGACGATCATACGAAATAAAACCTCCTATAAATATGAATTATTGGAAAAATGAGCTAAAAGATGATTACATCTTACTGTTACGTACTCATGCTTATACAAATAAATTACTAGGTATTGAATTTGATGACTTTATTCTTGATTTTAGTAATTATTCAAATATTAATGATTTATTTAAAGTGAGTGATATCCTTATTTCAGATTATTCAGCATGTATCGGAGATTATTCTATTTTAGAGAGACCTATTATATGTTTTGCTTATGATCTTGACACATATAGTAAAAATCGGGGACTCTATTTTAATCCTGTTAAAGATATGCCTAATGGGGTTCAAATGAATGAATATGAAGTTATTAAACTTATAAAGGGTATGGATTATGAAGAGCAGTGTAAAAAAACTAGAGATATGGTAAAAAACGTATTCACTTATATTGGAGGTCATGCAACAGAAGATTGCGTACGTTATATGTTTAGATAACAAAAGACTATAAAGGTATATTTTTACTTATATAATTCTAATGAAGAAAACAAAGGATAGAGTAAATGAATAATATAGCACTTATAACTGGTATTACAGGCCAAGACGGTTCTTTTTTAGCCGAATTTTTATTAGAAAAAGGATATGATGTACATGGTATGATTCGTCGTTCCTCTGTAGATTTTCGTGAACGTATCGCTCATTTGGAAGGGAAGTCTAATTTTCATCTTCATTATGCGGACTTGGGAGACTCGATGAGTTTGATCCAAGTCATTAACAAGATTCGTCCAAATGAAATTTACAATCTTGCTGCTCAAAGTCATGTGCAGGTTTCTTTTGATTCTCCGGAGTTTACGGCAGATATAGATGCGACAGGGGTTTTACGTGTATTAGAGGCAGTCCGTCAGTGTGGACTGGCTGATACTTGCAAGATTTATCAAGCTTCTACCTCAGAACTTTATGGGAAGGTAGAAGAAGTACCTCAAAATGAGAATACTCCATTCCATCCATATAGCCCATACGCTATTGCTAAGCAGTATGGTTTTTGGATTGTGAAAGAGTATCGAGAAGCTTACAATATGTATTGTTGTTCTGGTATCTTATTCAATCATGAATCGGAACGAAGAGGAGAAACGTTTGTTACTCGTAAAATCACATTGGCTGCAGCTCGTATTGCACAGGGTAAGCAAGAGAAACTTTATTTAGGGAATCTTTCTTCTTTGCGTGATTGGGGATATGCGAAAGATTATGTGGAATGCATGTGGTTACTTCTTCAGCAAGAAGAACCAGAGGATTTTGTGATCGCTACCGGAGTACAACACAGTGTACGTGAATTTTGCTATTTGGCGTTCAAATATGCGGGCATTGAATTAGAATTTGTGGGTGAGGGGGAAAATGAGAAGGGGATTGATAAAGCTACAGGTAAAGTATTGGTAGAAATCTCTCCAGATTTTTATCGTCCGACTGATGTCGTGAATCTTTTGGGAGATCCAAGCAAAGCAAAAGAGAAATTAGGTTGGGATCCTTCAAGGAAGACCTGTTTTGAAGAATTAGTGCGTATTATGGTCGATCATGATATGGCAAAAGTTGCAGTGGAGCGTGCTGAAGAGAATGTGCGTATGAACTTGGTTGAGTATTTGGAAAAGGGAATTATAAAATAAGCTGTCATGCAAACAGATAGTGTGATTTATGTGGCAGGTCATCGTGGTATGGTGGGGAGTGCTATCGTACGTGAATTACAGCGTCAAGGTTATGTGAATATTATTACTCGCACTCATACGGAATTAGACTTGTGTTGTCAAGAGCAGGTAGAGAGATTCTTTGCAAAAGAACGACCAGAGTATGTGTTTTTGGCTGCCGCTAAAGTAGGAGGTATTATTGCTAATCAATCAGCTTTAGCAGATTTTATGTATGAAAATATGATACTAGAGATGAATGTGATCCATTCGGCATGGAAAAATGGATGCAAGAAATTGGAATTCTTAGGCTCAAGTTGTATTTATCCTCGTTTAGCATCGCAACCTATGTCTGAATCATGTTTATTGACTGGATCTCTGGAATCAACGAATGAGGCGTATGCCTTGGCGAAAATTGCAGGACTGAAGTATTGTGAGTATTTAAACAGACAATATGGAACAGATTTCATAAGTGTAATGCCAACTAATTTGTATGGACCAAATGATAATTATCATCAGGAACATAGTCATGTGTTACCTGCTTTGATCCGTCGTTTTCATGAAGCTAAAGAAGCTAGGCTCTCCTCTGTCACTTGTTGGGGAGATGGTTCTCCACTCAGAGAATTTTTGTATGTGGATGATTTGGCAAATCTCTGTGTGTATTTAATGAATACTTATAGTGGTAATGAAACTGTTAATGCAGGAATAGGTAAGGAATTAACCATAAAAGAGTTAGCGAAGTTGGTGGCGAAGGTCATAGGTTATGAAGGTGATATTCTATGGGATACATCTCGCCCTAATGGCACGCCTCGCAAACTGCTAGATGTGTCGAAAGCCACTCAGTTAGGTTGGACTTATAAAACAGAATTAGAAGAAGGTATCCGTTTAAGCTATGAGGATTTTATAAATAATCCCATGAGAGCGGAGTAATAAATCTGTGAATACGTTTGTAAACGTTTTATTCAAAATGCTTTAGTAGGTTGCCGAGTCATTTCTTCATTTACCACTGGGAAGAAGAAAAAGTTGATAAAGGCTCAATTCCCTTTTTATTACCACTATCAAAGACTTGGACTATTCAAATCGATCTTATATACGATGTATTGGGGGATACTTGGAGTATTAAAATTCAGAAGTAAGTGTTGACATTAATTTTTTTTGAAGGCAAGGTGAGTATGTAGACTTGCATAGACAGCGGTCTTTCGATAAACAAGGGGCGGTATTCTTTACTTTTCGCTTATGGGAAGTAAAGAATATTGCCCTTTTCTTACACAAATCGGGTATGGAGATCGAAACGGATAGCCCTTAGAACCTTCCAAATAAATATTCTTTTCTTACTAAGTCATAGATATATGATGGACTTTGGATGTATAGACCATTCTTCTTGTCTAATAAAAGCTCATAGACTTTAGAGTTATATATGAGATTGAGAGCCATAGGGATATCTAGTTTGAAATCCTCTATTAGATATTGTGTCGTCTTATCAAAGATATGAGCGATAAGGAAATCTGTTTGTTGTTGCTTTGTCATCGTGTTCTTTTTAGTAAATCTATAGCACGTTGTGTCCCAAAATCAAAATAGAATTGTTTATTCAGCCTCTTGTACTCTAAATTCTTGGCCATTTGCCCTGATGTAAATGATCCTTCCTCATAACGGCTTAGAAGATATGTTTCCCCATCATCTGCGATAGGGCCTATTACGATATCGTAGTCATGCTTAAAGGAGATACTTCTATTTTGATTTCCTTTTTAATCTAAAGTGATTTATTGCGGAAAATTGAGTATTTCATAGAATGAAAACTATAATCGGAGACTTGTTCCGGAAAAAAGTTCTATCTTTGTTCAACAACAGGTGTGGTAAGAAAAAAGGTTATGACGACTATGCGTAAATTACCGATAGGAATACAGAGTTTCGAAAATATTCGGAATGAGAACTATTTATATGTGGATAAGACTGCCTTGATTTACCAATTGGTGACGAAAGGTAAGCCTTACTTTCTGAGTCGTCCTCGCCGTTTTGGGAAAAGTTTATTGATATCTACGTTAGAAGCCTATTTCCAAGGGAAAAAAGAACTGTTTAAAGGATTGGCTATCGATCAGCTAGAGCAGGATTGGAATGTTTATCCGGTATTGCATTTCAGTGATTTGAACCAACTCAATGATATAAGTTTAGACTATGACTATACGACCCTTTGCGGGATTACCCATGCGGAGTTGGTCGATAATCTAACACCGGAATTAGGAATGCGAGGGGAAAGATTAGGGGTGTCTTTATGTTAAATCCCATCCGTATGTGGGCGAGTTTTAGTATATTTGTGTTGACTTTAAATGTAAATAGATTATATGGAAAAACAAAAACAACAACCCCAGCGGTTGCAATCATTGGATGCCCTTAGGGGTTTTGACATGCTCTTTATTATGGGCGGTGCTTCTTTATTTGTCGCTTTGGCGACATTGTTTCCGAATCCTTTTTTTCAGGCGATAGCCGGGCAGATGGAACATGTGGAATGGAACGGGTTGGCGCATCACGACACGATCTTCCCATTGTTTCTCTTTATTGCGGGTATCTCGTTTCCGTTCTCACTAGAGAAGCAACGAGGAAAAGGTATGACGGAAGGGGCGATTTACAAGAAGATCGTCCGTCGGGGGATTACCTTGGTTTTCTTGGGATTGGTATATAACGGACTATTGTCGTTTGAATTTGACCACCTGCGTTGCGCAAGCGTGCTGGCGCGTATTGGGTTGGGATGGATGTTTGCGGCCTTGTTGTTTGTCCGTTTCGGTTGGAAAGTGCGTGCGGGGATAACGGTTCTTATCTTGGTTGGCTATTGGCTGGCGATGGCTTTTGTGCCTGTGCCGGACGCCGGTGGAGCGGGGCCGTTCACGCTCGAGGGAAACTTGGTAGGGTATATTGACCGCCTGTTTCTTCCCGGACGTTTGCACGAGACTGTTTTTGATCCGGAGGGTTTATTCTCCACCGTCCCTGCGATTGCCACGGCAATGTTGGGTATGTTCACCGGTGAATGGATTAAGTTACGGAAAGAGGGGCTGACCGACCGAAAGAAAGTGCTTTGTTTAGTAGGAGCGGGAGCTGTATTGTTGATCGTCGGCTTGTTATGGAGCTTGGTCTTCCCAATCAACAAGAAGCTATGGACAAGTTCCTTTGTTTGTGTGGTAGGTGCTTATTCCGTTTGGATGTTTGCTTTGTTCTTCTATATCATAGACGTATTGGGGTGGCGTAAATGGACCTTGTTTTTTACCGTGATCGGCATGAACTCTATTACGATCTATTTGGCGCAGCGTTTCATCCGTTTCTCCTATACTTCCGAGGCTATATTCGGAGGGCTGGCGAAGTTGATGCCCGAGACTGCCCAGCCTTTGGTTAGCGCTATCGCATATATCGCTGTTTGTTGGGGATTCTTGTATTTCTTATATCGCCAACGTATTTTCTTGAAAGTATAATAAACGGATGGAGAAGAAGAAATTAAATCGGTTGGAGTCATTGGACGTACTCCGTGGCTTCGACCTTTTTTGCTTAGTGGTGTTGGAGATGGTGTTGCATCCGCTGGCCCATGCGATCGATATGCCTTGGTTTAATTCTTTTATGTGGGGATTCTCGCATGTGGAATGGGAGGGATTCTCTACGTGGGATCTCGTGATGCCCTTATTCTTATTCATGGCGGGAGTTTCTATGCCTTTCTCTTTGTCTCGTTATAAGGATATGCCCGATAAGATGGCGGTATATCGGCGGATCGGGAAACGGGTGCTACTGCTTTGGGTCTTCGGTATGATGTGCCAAGGTAATTTATTGGCTTTGGACCCGGACCGGGTTTATTTGTATTCAAATACTTTGCAGTCGATCGCTATGGGGTATTTGATTGCTTCCTTGTTATTCTTGCATGTAAGGATACGGGTACAGATCGGTATAGCGGCGGCTCTTTTATTAATCTTTTGGGGAGCGATGGAGTTTATTACAGTCGGTAACTATGGGGGAGGTTCGTACACACCGGATAGTAATTTGGCCGAATGGATCGATCGCACCGTACTGGGACGTTTCCGGGATGGGGCGACGGTGGAGAACGGGGAGGTGATATTCGCTACTTGGTATCGTTATACATGGATACTGAGCAGCTTGAATTTCGGGGTAACCGTGTTGACCGGGTTGTTCGCCGGATATATCCTAAAGAACAAATTATATTCCGAGCGGCTCAAATTACGGATGTTATTCGGTATTGGTCTGGGTATGGTTATCGCCGGATGGCTTTGGGGTATCGAGCTTCCCGTTATTAAGAAACTGTGGACCAGTTCGATGGTATTGGTGAGCAGTGGGTACTGTTTCTTGCTTATGGGGTTGTTCTATTATTGGATCGACTATAAAGGGCATCGAAAGTATACGACTTGGCTGAAAGTGTATGGCATGAATTCAATACTGGCTTATATGCTCACTAACGTGGTAAGTTTTAGGTGTATCGGCGAATCCTTGTTTTTCGGAACCCAGCAATATTTAGGAAATTATTATCCGGTGCTCATTGCCATGTGCAATGTATCGGTAATTTATGTACTTTTGTATGCGTTTTATAAACATAATATTTTCCTTAAAGTATAGAAACAAGAAAACTTAGATCGAAGAAAGATGGAATCAATCAAACAAATATACCGGATGGGTCATGGCCCTTCAAGCAGTCATACTATGGGGCCGATGCGTGCGGCACAAATGTTCTTGGAACGTAACCGGGGCGCTGTTCGTTTTAACGTAACTTTATATGGTAGTCTGGCGGCTACGGGAAAAGGCCATATGACGGACGCAGCTATTCTTGAGGTATTACAGCCGGTCGCGAAGACAAATATTACTTGGGAACCCAAGACTTTCTTGCCGTTCCACCCGAACGGGATGTTGTTCGAGTCGTATAATGAGAGTGGCGAGGAGCTGGATACGTGGACCGTATATAGTATCGGCGGGGGAACCTTGGCGAACGAGTCTTTCAATGAGTTGAGGACGGAGCAAGTATACGATATGCATACGATCAAGGAGATACAGGCTTGGTGTGAGAAGACTGGCCATTCCTATTGGGAATATGTCGAGCAGCACGAAGGCCCTTCTATCTGGGATTATCTGGCTGAGGTATGGGAAGTGATGCAGGATGCGGTTCGTCGTGGTCTGGAAGCGGAAGGCATCTTGCCGGGAGGTTTGGGCATTCGTCGTAAGGCTTCCGATTATATGATCCGTGCGAAAGGTTATGGCAGCAGTATCAAGAGCCGGGGAATGGTGTATGCCTATGCCTTGGCGGTGTCTGAGGAGAATGCGTGCGGTGGGAAGATCGTGACCGCTCCGACTTGTGGTTCTTGCGGTGTAATGCCTGCGGTCCTTTATCACTTGAAGGAGACGCGTGAGTTCCGTGATTCCCGTATATTGCGTGCGTTGGCTACGGCAGGCTTGTTTGGAAATGTGGTGCGTACGAATGCCTCCGTATCGGGGGCAGAGGTAGGTTGCCAAGGTGAGGTTGGCGTGGCTTGCGCTATGGCTGCCGCTGCCGCCAGTCAGTTGTTTGGTGGTACGCCCGCACAGATCGAGTATGCCGCCGAGATGGGATTGGAGCATCACTTGGGATTGACTTGCGATCCTGTTTGTGGCTTGGTACAAATCCCTTGTATCGAGCGAAACGCTTTTGCCGCCGCCCGTGCGCTTGACGCGAATACGTTCTCGAACTTCTCCGACGGAAAACACCGGGTAAGTTTTGATCAGGTGGTTGAGGTGATGCGCCAGACAGGTAATGATTTGCCCAGTCTTTATAAGGAGACCTCGGAAGGTGGTTTGGCGAAGAACATGGAGAACTCGAATAATTAAAAGATACTATTTGATTTACTAATAAATAATTTACTATTGATGATAAACGGAAAGAAAAGCCTGTTTTACACAGTATTGATGGCCGGTGCCTTGATGTCCTGCGGCGGCCCTAAACAGGCTCCAAATGAAGAGGTAGCGAAGAGTGGTAATCCTGTATTCGAGGGTTGGTACGCCGATCCGGAGGGAATTATTTACGGGGATACCTATTGGATTTACCCGACTACGAGTGATTTATATGAGAAGCAAACCTTCTTCGATTGCTTCTCTTCCAAGGATTTGGTGAGTTGGACCAAGCATACCGCCATTCTTGATACGGCTGAGGTGAAATGGGCGAAGATCGCTATGTGGGCTCCTTCGGTAATCAACAAGGACGGTAAGTATTATCTTTTCTTTGGGGCGAATGACGTGCACGAGGGAGAGATCGGAGGTATCGGTGTTGCCGTGAGCGATCGTCCGGAAGGGCCTTATAAGGATTTGCTGGGTAAGCCGCTGATCAACGAGATCGTGAATGGGGCGCAGCCGATCGACCAGTTTGTTTTCCACGACACTGACAATGATGAGTATTATATGTATTACGGTGGTTGGAAACACTGCAACATGGTACGCTTGAATAAAGACTTTACCGGACTTATACCGTTCGAGGACGGAACGATTTATAAAGAGGTAACTCCCAAGGATTACGTGGAAGGCCCGTTTATGTTTAAGAAGAATGGTAAATATTACTTCATGTGGAGTGAGGGTGGTTGGACCGGACCGGATTACAAGGTCGCTTACGCCATCTCCGATTCTCCTTTTGGCCCGTTCAATCGTATCGGGGAGGTCTTGCGGCAAAATTTCGATATCGCCAACGGAGCGGGTCACCACTCGATCATGCATGTGCCGAATTCGGAAGATTACTACATCGTGTACCATCGCCGGCCGGCCGGGGTCAAGACACGTGACCACCGGGAGACTTGTATTGAGAAGATGACGTTTAACGAGGAGGGATTGATCAATCCTGTGGAGATTACGACCGAAGGAGTTGAGGCTCGCACGATCCAATAATTATTTAAGAAGGATTACATAGCAAGAAAACTTAGGTTTTATTTGCTATGTAATTTTTTTATACTACTTTTGACGCATGTGTCAAACTATAATGACAAACGATAGTGACAAAACAAAAAATAACATTTAATTATGGAAGCGAAAGACATGAATGAGATGGAGCCTCGCATCATAGAAGCGGCGAAGCGAGTGTTTGTCCGAAAGGGGTACGAGGCGGCTACTATGAGTGACGTGGCGGCAGAAGTGGGTATTGGCAGGACGGCCTTACATTATTATTATAGGACGAAAGAGATTCTGTTCGACGCTATTTTCGGGCAATTGCTTTCTTCATTGTTGCCGAACATCGATCGGGTTTTGGATGAGAAGAGTACGATGCTGGAGAAAATGCCGGTGATCGTTGATCTGTATATGGGAATTGTTCGTGCAAACCCGATGTTCCCGAATTTTGTGGTGGGCGAGTTAAACAGAGATCCAGAACGTTTATTCCAGACCGTGCTGAAAGATCCGAAAAAAATACAGCCCATCTTGCGTCTTCGTCGTCAGATAGAGGAGGAGATGGACAAGGGGCTTCTACGGAAGATGCCGGTCATAGATTTGGTTTCGACCTTGGTGAGCCTAGTGGTCTTCCCGTTGTTGATCCGCAAGCCACTAGCGGCGGCTTTTTTGGATAACGATATGGGGCGGTTTGAGGAATATATGGATAGGCGCAGGGATTTGATCGTCGAGGTAATAACCCAGCTGATGGTCCCGGATGCCAGATGATGGATTTGTTCAATTTAATAAACATATCATAGAGTATATGAGAGGTGTATATGTATTATTGTTAATTAGCCTGTTGGGTTATGCCGGAAGGGTTAGCGGACAGGAATCGGTCACGATCACCCAATGTTACGAGTGGGCGAGGGCGAATTATCCGCAGATTCATCAAATGGGTTTGATCGATCAGACGGAGCGTTATAGCTTGAGTAATGTGGGCAAGGCTTGGCTTCCCCAGCTTTCGGTAAGCGGTAAGGCAAGCTATCAGAGCGACGTGACGAAGTTGCCTTTGGATGGCGATAAGATCTCCTCGCTTCTTCCCGGCTTTGAGATCCCTAGCTTGAGCAAGGATCAGTATCAAGTCGTGGCGCAGGTGGACCAGACGATTTGGGACGGCGGTAGTACCCGTTCGGCTCGTGCCTTGACTCGTGCCGAGGCGATCGCCAACCGGGAGCAATTAGAAAGTGAGTTGTATGCGCTGAACGACCGGGTGAACCAGATCTACTTCGGTTGCCTGCTGCAAGACGAGTTGATACGTCAGAACGCTTTACTGCAAAAGGAGTTGCAGGTCAATATCGAGCGTATCAAGGCGATGATGGACAATGGCGTGGCGAATCAATCGGATCTGGAAAGTATGGAAGTGGAACTGCTGAATGCCCGCCAAAATGAGATTGAGCTAAGGGCGTCTCGCACGGCATATCGGCAGATGTTGGCGACCTTTATCAATAAACCGCTGACGGATCAAGTCGTCTTGAAGACTCCGGAGTCACCCGAGCGTTCATTGTCCACGCAAATCAACCGTCCGGAATTACGGGCCTTGGATGCTAAGAGCGAATGGATCGAGACGCAAAACAAGCAGGTAACGGCGGGCTTGATGCCTCGTATCGGAGCTTTCGTACAAGGTGGTTACGGCCGGCCGGGCTTGAATATGCTGGAGGATAGTTTCGAGCCTTATTATGTGGCCGGTGTCCGTCTTTCTTGGAATCTGGGGAAGTTGTACACGCTGAAGAACGACCGGAGGAAAATCGAGGTAAGCCGTCGTCAGATTGATGTGCAACGGGAGACCTTCTTATTCAATACCCGCCTGCAACTTTTGCAGCAAAACACGGAGATAAAGAAAATGACGGATCTGATGCGTGCCGATGACGATATCATCCGTCTGAGAACAAGCATCAAGCAGGCGGCGGAGGTGAAGCTGGAGAATGGCGTGATTTCTGTCACGGACCTAATCCGGGAGATCAACGCCGAGGACATGGCCCGGCAAACCGCCGCGGCGCACCGTGTGCAACGCTTGATGACCATTTATAATTATATGTATACAACGAATTAAATAAAGTATGATAAATACAATTGATTTATGAGACATTTGATTCTTATCAGCCTATGCAGCCTTCTATGGACGGCTTGCGGTAATACAGACAATGATTTTGACGCTTCCGGTACCTTTGAGGCAACCGAGATCTTGGTATCTTCGGAAGCCAACGGAAAGATCATGGAACTGAATATCGAGGAGGGCGATCGTTTGGATGCCGGCGCCATCGTGGGTTACGTGGATAGCACCCAGCTTTTTCTGCGGAAGATGCAACTCTCTGCCAGCCTTCGCTCGGTAGATATTCGCAAGCCGGATATCCGTAAGCAGATCGCTGTCTTGGAACAACAAATCGCCACGGCTAAGACCGAGCAACAGCGACAGGAAAACTTGGTGCGTGCGAAAGCGGGTAACCAAAAGCAACTGGACGATATCGTGAATAACATCAAATATCTCCAGAAACAACTGGATGCCCAATACTCCTCCTTAAGCAAGACGACGGGAGGTGCCGACGCCGAGGCGGAGGGCCTGCAATACCAGATCATGCAATTGGATGATCAACTGATGAAAAGCCGTATCCTCAATCCCCAGACCGGTACGGTATTGGTGAAATACGCCGAACCGGGAGAGGTGACGGCGGCAGGCAAACCGCTTTACAAGATCGCCGATACGGACTTGCTTTATCTCCGTGCCTATGTGACGGCGGATCAGTTATCCCACCTGAAACTAGGGCAATCTCTCAAGGTCTTCGCCGACTATGGGAATGATCGCCGGGAATACCCCGGTACGATCACGTGGATCTCCGATAAATCCGAGTTTACCCCGAAAGGTATCCAGACGAAGGACGAACGGGCTAATTTGGTATATGCCATCAAGATCGCCGTCCGCAACGATGGTTATCTGAAGATCGGGCAATATGGGGAGATTAAATATGAATAACGAGATTCATATAAATCATATCACCAAGCGTTATGGCGATGTCGAGGCCTTGCGGAATCTGTCGCTGGAGATCGGCTCCGGTGAGTTGTTCGGGTTGATCGGTCCGGATGGGGCGGGAAAGACCACCCTGTTTCGTATCCTGACCACGTTGTTGCTGGCCGATAGCGGTACCGCCTCTGTCTGCGGCTTGGACGTGGTGAAAGACTTGAAGGAGATCCGTCGGCGGGTAGGATATATGCCCGGCCGCTTCTCGCTCTACCAAGACCTGACAGTAGAGGAGAACTTGAACTTCTTCGCTACGGTCTTCAATACGACGATCGAGGAGAACTACGATCTGGTACGGGATATCTATAGTCAGATAGAGCCGTTCAAGCATCGGCGGGCGGGGAAGCTGTCCGGTGGTATGAAGCAGAAGCTGGCTTTGAGTTGCGCCTTGATCCATCGTCCGGATGTCTTGTTCTTGGATGAGCCTACGACGGGGGTCGATCCTGTCTCCCGCTCTGAGTTCTGGGATATGCTGGATCGTCTGAAACGGCAAGGCATTACGATACTTGTCTCTACGCCTTATATGGATGAGGCCTCCCGTTGCGACCGTATCGCTTTGGTGCGTTCTGGGGAATGCCTGTCTATCGATACGCCGGTAGGCATCCGTACCTCATTCGATAGGCGGCTATACGCGGTGCGATGTGCGTCGATGTATAAGTTGTTGGGAGACTTGCGGGAGTTCCCGGATACAAACTCGTGTTTCGCTTTTGGAGATGCTCATCATCTTACGTTGAGGAGGGATGGGGAGGATGTCATGAGGCGATTACAGGAATATCTGAAAGGAAAAGGTTACGCGGACGTAAGCATCGAACGCCTTGAGCCAAGCGTTGAGGATTGTTTCATGGCCTTGTAGGAGAGGGGATGTGTCGCATTTCCCCAAGATTCGACCTCGCGTCGGGTGCGAAGTCGAATCTTGGAAAAATACGGGGCTCGCGTCAGGCGCGAGGTCGAATCGCGGAAAAATGCGAGGGCTCGCGTCGGGCGCGAGGTCGAATCTCGGGAAAATGCGGGGCTTGCGTCGGGCGCGAGGTCGAATCTCGGGGAAATGCGGGGCCTCGCGTTGGGCGCGAGGTCGAATCTTGGGGAAATGCGGCATTGTAATTATGAAATAAGGATAAAAAATGAAAGCGATAGAAGTAAAACAACTGACCAAACGTTTCGGCACCTTCACCGCCGTCGATCATATCAGTTTCGAGGTGGAGCCGGGCGAGATATTCGGCTTCCTCGGGGCAAACGGGGCAGGGAAGACCACCGCCATGCGTATGCTCTGCGGCCTGTCGGTCCCGACATCCGGCGAGGCCCGGGTAGCCGGTTTCGATGTCTACCGGGAGAGCGAGTCCATCAAACGGAATATCGGATACATGAGCCAGAAATTCTCCCTATACGGCGATCTAAAGGTATGGGAGAATATCCGTCTCTTCGGCGGTATCTACGGTTTGTCTAAACGGCAGCTGTCCCGGAAAACGGATGAGTTGCTGGATATCCTCGGGCTGGAAAAGGAGCGGAACACCTTGGTCGATTCCCTGCCCTTGGGCTGGAAACAGAAGCTATCCTTCTCCGTGGCGATCATCCATGATCCCAAGATCGTTTTCTTGGATGAGCCTACCGGAGGCGTCGATCCCGTCACCCGCCGCCAGTTCTGGGAGTTGATCTATGAGGCCGCCGCCCGGGGGATTACGATCTTCGTCACCACCCATTATATGGATGAGGCGGAGTATTGTAACCGTGTCTCCATCATGGTAGACGGAAAGATCGAAGCGTTAGACAGTCCCTCCGCCTTGAAGCGGGATTTTAAGACAACGAATATGAACCAAGTCTTCCACGCCTTGGCTCGAAAAGCAACGAGAGGAGAATAAACGATGAAACAATTCATATCCTTTGTTAGAAAGGAGTTCTATCACATTTTCAGGGACGCACGCACGACAATGATCCTCTTGCTCATGCCCGTCATCCTGATCATCTTGTTCGGATATGCCATCACGACCGAGATCAAACGGGTACCGATCGCTATTTTCGACCAAAGCCGGGATGAGCTGACACTGAAGATGGCAGACCGCTTGAATGCCAGCGAGTACTTCGAGCTGTATACGACCGTCGATAGCTATGAGGATGCCGGGGCCTTGTTTCGGCAAGGAAAGGTACACGTCATAGTTGTCTTCCCCCCCGGGTACGCTTCCACGGCCGATGCCCAAGTACAAGTCTTGGCGGACGCTACCGATCCGAACGAGGCCACGCAGCTAATCGCCTATTGCTCGGCGATCATCGCGGAACAGTTGAAAGGAGAGTCGGCGGTTGAGAGTAAAGCCGTGACCCCGGTTACCTCTTTGCTCTACAACCCTCAAATGAAAGGCGCCTACAACTTCGTGCCCGGCGTGATGGGTTTGATCTTGATCCTTATATGTGCCATGATGACCTCGATCGGCATCGTGAAAGAGAAGGAGATGGGAACGATGGAAGTCCTGCTGGTCTCCCCGTTGAAACCCATCTACATCATTCTGGCCAAGGCGATCCCATACCTATTGCTGAGTATGGTGAATATCGCTACGATCTTGCTGCTATCCTATTTCCTGCTGGACGTTCCGATAAAAGGCAGCCTGCTGTTGCTGGTTTCCGTGTCCATCCTGTACGCGATCGTATCCCTCTGTCTGGGCCTGCTGATCTCCACGGTAGCCGATACCCAGCAGGCGGCTATGTTGATCAGCGGTATCGCCTTGATGCTTCCGATCATGTTGTTGAGCGGCATGATGTTCCCGATAGAGAATATGCCGGATATCCTGCAATGGTTCTCCCATATCGTTCCGGCCAAATGGTATATCATCGCCGTGAAGGACGTGATGATCAAGGGGCTTCCCGCTGTGTCGATCTTGAAGGAGATCGGGGTACTGTCGTTCATGGCGGTCGTGCTGGTATTCTTGAGTGTGAAACGTTTTAAAATACGATTATAAGCTATGTTACGATATTTGTTAGAGAAAGAGTTCAAGCAGATCCGTCGGGACCGGTTCATGCCGAAGATTATCTTCATTATCCCGATCATGCAGTTGATCATCTTGCCTTTCGCCGCTAATTTCGAGATGCGAAATATTAACCTTAGCATCGTGGACAACGATCATTCCGTCACCTCCATGCAATTGGTAGATAAGGTACTATCCTCCGGATATTTCCGCCTGACAGACCGGTCGGATCGTTACGACGAGGCGCTGACCTCGGTGGAGAGCAATGAGTCTGATATCATTCTGGAAATCCCCTCTGATTTCGAGCGGGACTTGGGGAAGGAGGGCAGGGCGGACGTGATGATCGCCGCTAACGCCGTGAACGGAACCAAGGGCGGCTTGGGTAGCTCCTACCTCTCCTCGATTATACAGGATTTCAATAGGGAGAAAGGCTTCGCCTCTATGGGATCGGGCAGGGGAGTGGCTTCGATTAACCTGTTCAATCCCCACTTGAGTTACAAGATCTATATGGTTCCCGGCATCATGGTATTCTTGCTGACGATTATCGGGGGATCGATCTCCGCCTTGAATATCGTGAGCGAGAAGGAGAAAGGGACGATCGAGCAGATAAACGTCTCGCCCGTACCCAAGTCCCTGTTCCTGCTGTCGAAGCTGATCCCTTTCTGGGTGATAGGCTTTGTCCTGCTGACGGTGGCGATCCTCATCGCTTGGCTGATCTACGGCTTGGTGCCGGAGGGGAGTTTCGGGGTGATCTATTTGTTCGCCGCCGTATATTTGATCGCTTTTACGGGATTTGGCTTGGCGATCTCCTCCTTCTCGTCCACGCAGCAACAAGCGATGCTTACGGCGTTTTTCTTCTTGATCATTTTCGCCTTGCTAAGCGGATTGTTCACGCCGATCAGCAGTATGCCGGAATGGGCGCAGAAGATCACGCTGGCGAACCCGGTGCGTTATTTCGTGGAGGTGATGCGTATGGTCTATTTAAAGGGGAGCGGCTTTGCCGATTTACGGGGACATTTTGTGATTGTCTGTCTATTTGCTGTTTTTTTTAATCTGTTAGCGGTAATTAGTTATCGTAAAAAGGGGTAGTTCGGAAATAAATGTTTTCTTTGTATCCCGTTTACGGATTATAAACTAATACAGCGAAAAAACATGTCATTTATCATTGTCGTACTTTGTTTGGCCTTATTGATTGTCTTGATATCCTACTTTAAGGTGGATGCTTTCATCGCGTTTCTGATCTCCTCTATCTTGGCGGGCATCGCTTTGGGCATTCCGTTGGAGAAGCTGCCGGACTCGGTGAATAACGGTATCGGGAGTATCTTGGGTGGGTTGACGTTGATTATCGTATTAGGCGCTATGCTAGGCAAGTTGGTGGCCGAGAGCGGAGCGGCACAGAAGATCGCTTCCGTGATGGTGTCGCTTTTTGGTACTAAGCATATACAATGGGGGCTGATGGTGACAGGCTTTGTCGTGGGTATTCCGTTATTTTATGGGATCGGATTTGTGTTGTTGGTGCCATTGATCTTCTCGATCGTGTATAAATACAAGCTTCCGGCGGTCTATATCGGGTTGCCGATGTTGGCGGCGTTGTCCGTGACGCATGGATTCCTGCCCCCGCATCCGTCTCCGGTAGCCTTGGTGGTGCAGTTCAACGCGAATATCGGCCTTACGCTGATCTACGGTTTATGTTTGGCGATTCCGGCTATCATTATCGCCGGGCCGGTGTTCGGCAGTCGGTTGAAACATATAAAATCCGGTCCGGTCACGTTGTTCGAGCAGAAAGAGGATAGCGGGAGATATAGCATGCCGGGCAAGGCGAATAGTTTTATCAGCGCTACGTTGCCTGTCTTTTTACTGATTATCGTGACGGTTATTCCTTATTGCTTTAAGGATATGGGCGAGATGGCGAGCGGGATAGTCTCTTTTATTGGTGCTCCTTCCATTGTAATGCTGATCGCCTTGTTGTTCGCTACATATACGCTGGGCATCCGGCAGGGACGTAGTATCAAGTCGGTTATGACAGTCTATGGGGAGGCCGTGAAAGATATCTCTATGATCCTTTTGATCATCGCGGGTTCCGGTATCTTCAAGCAGATCATGGAGGATAGCGGGGTAAGCAATGAGCTGGCGACAAGTCTGGAGCAATTGCCCGTTCATCCGTTGATCTTGGGTTGGTTGATCTCTGCCGTGATCCGTTTGTGCGTGGGATCGGCTACGGTGGCGGCGTTGACGGCGGCGGGCGTGGTGATGCCTTTAGTTACGCAAACGGGTGCGAACCCGAACTTGATGGTTTTATCTTTAGGAGCGGGTAGCTTGATGTTCTCGCATGTCAACGATTCCGGCTTCTGGATGTTCAAGGAATATTTTAACCTAAGCATAAAGGATACGATCTGCTCATGGTCTATCATGGAGACGATCGTGTCGGTCGTAGGATTGATCGGGGTAATGATCTTAAATTTGATTGTATAACAAAAGAATGATTGAGCAATGAGAAAGAGATGGCTGCTTAGTATCGTTATTATGCTTTTCCCTTTCGTCGCCTCGTTTGCGGCGGACCCGGAGGAAGGTACTTATCCAACGGTCGGGAGGCTTTTTCATATAGCACGAAGCGTGAATAAGAACTTGGTTTGTTACGATGTGAATCTGAGGGATGGTAAGCTGGATACACATGATCCCTTGAACGTTTATTGGGTCAATCGGGAAAAGCATCCGGGGGAAACCAATGGCTTGAGCTATATCCAACGGAAAATGGCTTATGGGTATAAACTGATCTCGGCGAGTGATAATGCTTGTGTATGCTCATTGACCGCTTATCCCTCCCGCCAGTTGACGATTACCAAACGTGATTCCCGCTATGTATGCTACATAACGATCAACAACCAACAGGCGATTCTCCAATCCCTCTACGTTAAAGCCAGCTCCAAGAATCCTTTAAGCGTCGAGTATGTAGAGCTACAAGGAATCTCTGTCGCCACGAATCAACCGGTAACGGAAAGAGTCAGGAAATAGATCAATATATTTTTTTACTAACATATAAATGAAAGAAATTATGAGCATGATTAACGCAGATGAGAATTTTGAGAAATTAGGGTTGACCTTACCTCCCGCACCGGCTCCGGCCGGAGTTTACAAGCCTTGTGTGATAGATGGCAAATACCTGTATCTTTCCGGTCACGGGCCTGTGCGGAATGATAAATCCTTGATCATCGGACGTATCGGTAAGGACTTGACGATGGATGAAGGCAAACTCGCCGCCCAGCAAGTAGGACTTACCATGTTGGCGACCATCCAGGCGAACCTTGGTAGCTTCAACAAGATAAAGAGAGTGATCAAGGTATTGGGTATGGTAAATTGTACGCCCGATTTCGGAAAGCATCCTTATGTGATCAATGGCTGTAGCGAGTTGTTCGCCGCCGTATGGGGGCCGGATAACGGTGTAGGTACCCGTAGCGCCGTAGGATTCGGTTCTCTTCCCGATAATATTCCTGTAGAGATAGAGGCTTTGTTCGAATTATACGAATAAGCCATGGACGATTGGTACGTCATAAGTAATGTAGACCGGATAGACTCGCCAGCCTTGGCGTTCTATCCGGATCGTATTTCCGGCAATATCGAGTTGGCCAAGAGGATCATAGGCGATACGAACCGGCTTCGTCCGCACGTGAAGACGAATAAGGCGGCTGAGGTATCCCGCATGCTGCTGGATGCCGGAATCCGGAAGTTCAAGTGCGCTACGATTGCCGAGGCCGAGATGCTGGGGCATATGAATGCCCCCGATGTATTATTAGCCTATCAGCCGGTAGGCCCGAAGATTTCCCGCTTATTAGATTTGATAAAGGCATATCCCGCCACCCATTACTCCTGCTTGGTAGATCAAGCGGAGAATGCCCGTGCGATCTCGGCTCTTTGCGAGGCCGGGAATATCACCTTGGATGTCTTTATCGATCTGAACGTGGGAATGAATCGTACCGGAATCCTCCCGGAGAGAGCGGAGGCGCTGGTGGATGCCATCCTGCCGCTGAAGTCTCTGCAGATTATCGGGTTGCATGGCTACGACGGACATATACATGACGCGGAGCTATCGGTACGTTGCCAAGGTGCGGATGCCGCATACGCCTTGACCGAACGTGTGTTCCGGGAGATATCCCGCAAGTTTGCCTATCCATTGGTAAAGGTGATGGGAGGTACTCCTACATTCCCGATGTACGCGAAGCGGAAGGATTGCGAATGCAGTCCCGGCACGTTTGTGTTCTGGGATTGGGGGTATGGAAACGCTTATCCGGATATGCCGTTCAAGGTAGCTGCCTTATTGATAACTCGGGTCATTTCCGTGCTGGATGAGCATCATGTTTGCGTAGATCTTGGTTACAAGGCGGTAGCCTCGGAAAGTCCTTTGCCCCGTGTGTTTTTCTTGAACCATCCGGAGGCGAAACCTATCTCCCAGAGCGAGGAGCATCTGGTCTTGGAAGTCCCGGACAGTCGGCTCTATCCATTAGGTTCCGTATTCTATGGCATTCCCGTTCATATTTGTCCTACGGTCGCTTTATACGACAAGGCTTATGTGATCCGGGATCGTGAGGCGATCGGCGAATGGCCTATCATTGCCCGTTCACGCCGCATCACCTATTAACGGTAATCAAATTTTCAATTATCAATTATCAACTCTCAATTAATAAAATGAATAAGCCATTTATTATCGACGCTCATCTCGACCTTAGCATGAACGCTTTGGAGTGGAACCGGGATTTGCGTCAACCCCTAAAGGAAATAAACCGGAGAGAAATCGGTATGACCGATAAGCCCGACCGTGGAAACGCCACTATATCGTTTGAGGAACTACGTAAAGGAAACGTCGGGTTGGTAGTCGCCACCCAGATCGGTCGCTATGTAGGGCCGGATAATCCACTTCCCGGTTGGCATTCCCCGGAACAAGCTTGGGCGCAGACCCAAGGCCAACTTGCTTGGTATAAGGCGATGGAAGAGGAGGGCCAGATGGTCATGATCCGGGATAAGAAGGCCTTGGATACGCATCTGGCTCTTTGGAAAGACGGTGAACCCGCCGACAAGAAGCCGATCGGTTATGTATTAAGTATCGAGGGAGCCGACTCGTTCATCACGGTGAATCATATGGAAAGGGCGTATGCTTATGGCTTGAGGGCGGTTGGCCCGGCACATTACGGCCCCGGAAGATATGCCAACGGTACGGATTCTACCGGTCATCTGAATGCCATGGGGAAAGAGTTGTTGCGTACCATGGATCGCTTGGGTATGATTCTTGACGTGACCCATTTATGTGATGAGGCTTTCTGGGATGCGTTGGATTTGTATAAGGGACCGATTTGGGCGAGCCATAACAACTGTCGGGCCTTCGTAGATCACAACCGCCAGTTTAGCGACGAGATGATCAAGGCGTTGATAGAGCGTGGCGCCGTGATCGGTATCGCCCTAGACGCTTGGATGATGGTACCGAACTGGGTGCGAGGCGAGTCTACTCCAAGAGGCATGAACTGTGGTATGGAGATTATGGCGAACAATATCGATCATGTCTGCCAATTGGCCGGAAACGCGAACCATGTGGCTATCGGCAGTGATCTGGATGGTGCTTTCGGTACGGAGCAATGCCCGTATGACCTAGTAACGATCGCCGATCTCCAAAAGATATTCCCGATCCTTCAATACCGTGGCTTTACGGACGATGCTATCAACCGTATCGCCTCTGGTAACTGGATTGAGTTCTTACGGAAGCATTTGCCGGAATAAGCTACTGCAACCCGGGTTGCAGTGATACCGCGATGCGGATTGCAGCGTCACTGCATCCGCATCGCGGTAAAAAGACAAACACGGTGAATCTATTTTATATCTGCAATACCAAGACGAACCGGCATCCCTTCTTATATTCCTTATCGATAGATAGGGTTCCGTTTAATTTGCTAGCCATCAGTGCGCAGATGGGTAATCCCAAACCATCGCCTTGCGCTAGATCCTTCGCCTCATTGAATGGCTTGAATAAGTTCTCTTTTAGATCATCCGGTATGCCTGTACCATTATCGGTAATGATAAATTGGCAAACATGAGCGCCTTTCCGTTTAAATTCCAGACGGATGTTACCGCTGGAAGTATATAATGCGGCATTCTTTAACAAATGTAATAAGACTTGCTCCAGATGCTCGGCGTTCGTCTTAATCTCCAATTGGGGCACGTCTGTTACGAGATTGACCTCCGGTTGAATATCCCCTTTAACCTTCTCCACGATTTTCTTACTGAAGTTTCCTACATTAAAAGAACTAACCTCATACGGTTCCATCAACGTATTCTCCAAGGAGGAAAGCTCTTGGATATGAACCGTAAACTGTTTCAAAGCCTCTACCCGTGTCCATACATCCTCGGCCTGCTTCGGAGCTACCGCCTGTAATTCTTTGGCGGATGCGCTAAGCTTGTTCAAGGTAGGCTCCATCTGAACCGATATGTTTTGGATGAATTGGGCTTGTTGTTCGCTATGCTCGTTTGTCGTCTGGATGATTTTCTTTAATTTCTTGTTCAGCACAATAAAGCGTAATAGAAGGAATCCCAAGAAAAGCAAGGCGGCTATCAGGATTACCACGAATGTGATAAGTCCGACAATCATATATTGCTTAACAGACAATTTATCGTCTTTCTCCTGTATTGTCTGTAGGCTCTGATCGTATTTTTGTTGTAATGCCCCTAGTTTATCCTCTGCCGTAAGAGCTTTTACGGAATCCGTCCATACGATGTATTTGTCGTAGGTACGTTCCATCAGTGGGGCGTTGTTTGCCTTACGAGCGATAGAGATCAGGTTCCGGTAGCAATCGTTCACCTTCTCGTATTCTTTTTTCTCCTTATACTGGTTGATCAGTTTCTGGAAAGCAGCATCCCCCTGCTCGTTTTGCCCGAACGTATAATAATAACCTGCTTGGGTATATAATAAATTGTTCGATAACTTCTCATCGCCCGCTTGGCTGGCCAGATTATCTAATGTATTGAGTTGAACTTGCGCTTGGGCGGCGTTCTTTAGCTTAATATACATTTCCAACCGCTCTTTCGTTACTTGGAAGCGTTGCTCATAGAGCGATTTCTGCAACTTCTGTTCCTCGGTTAAGATGAATTGGTTCATCTGGCGGCAAAGATCGAATGCCTCTTGGTAATAATTCTCGCGATAATATAGATAAGCCGCCTGCGTACCGGCATCGATCGCCTGTTTGTAATCACCTTTTTGGGATAAGCTCTTGTAAGCTTGTAAAAAAAGATAACGAGCTTTGGTGTAGTCTTTTTTTTCCAGGCTGCTTTGTGCCTGTGTCATAAATTGATTCGTCGTGTTTTGCGCCTGTGTGACAGGGTAGAAACAAAGCATAAAAGATAGTAAAAGATAAATGACCCTCATAACTTAAATTTTTTTGAAGTAAAAATATGTATTTACTGAGATTCATACAAAATATATCAGGGGAAAAATAATAGATATTTTATTTTAAGATACGATTTGTGTGTCAATATTCATATTTATTTTGTCAATTCTGAAAGTTCCGAACAAGTGGAATGTGCTATCTTTATCACATTTATTAACCTTAAGAATTGTGTTTATGAGTATATCCGTATTAACAAAAGGCATGTCGTGTCTATTCTTTTGTTTTTGTGTTTGTTGTATGAATGCGCAAGTAAGAAACACTGATCCTGTACGTCACTTGAGGATATCCGGTTATTTGGGGCAACGGATCGACGCTTGTATCGAGTATCGAGTGAAAGCTCAAGATGTGGATCATTTGGTGGAACCTTTCCGGCATAAGGAAGAGACCTCGCGCTGGCAATCGGAATTTTGGGGAAAATGGATACAAGGGGCGATCGCCTCATACCGTTATGATAAAGATCCTGAGTTGTACAAGATTATTAAGAATGGAGCGGAATTGTTGATGGAAACCCAATTGCCAAATGGATATATCGGTAACTATTCCGAGGAAGCACAGTTGAACCAGTGGGATATATGGGGGCGAAAATACACGGCTTTAGGTTTGATCGCTTATTATGACTTATCCGGGGATCGAAAAGCTTTGGATGCCGCCTGCCGGGTGATCGACCATTTGATGACGCAGGTGGGACCCGGAAAAGTGAATATCGTGACGACCGGTAATTATATAGGAATGCCAAGCTCTTCGGTACTTGAGCCGGTGATGTATCTGTATAATCGTACCCGGCAAGATAAATATCTGGATTTTGCCAAGTACATCATAAAGCAATGGGAGACTCCGGAAGGCCCTCGATTGATTAGTAAGGCGATTGCGGATATTCCTGTCGCCGGACGTTTCCCACATCCAAAGGTTTGGTTCTCTCCGGAGAATGGACAAAAAGCATATGAGATGATGTCTTGTTATGAGGGCTTGTTAGAACTTTACAAAGCCACTAAGAATCCATTATATTTATCTGTGGTGGAGAAAACGATGAATCATATTATCAATGAGGAAATCAATGTGGCCGGTTCCGGTAGTGCGTTCGAGTGCTGGTATGGGGGCAAGGCGTTACAAACTTATCCTACTTATCATACGATGGAGACTTGTGTGACGTTCACGTGGATGCAGATTTGTGACAGGATGCTCGGACTAACCGGAAATTCCTTATATGCGGACCAGATCGAGAAGGCTATGTATAACGCTTTACTGGCCTCGCTGAAAGCGGATGCCTCACAAATAGCGAAATACAGTCCGTTGGAGGGCTGGCGGCATGAAGGAGAGGAGCAATGCGGTATGCATATCAATTGTTGCAATGCGAATGGACCTCGTGCTTTCGCGATGATTCCGCGGTTCGCTTATCAGGTAAACGGTAGACGTATCGATGTCAACCTATATGCGGCTTCGAGCGTGGAGGTAGAGTTGGATAAAAAGACGAGGGTGTCGATGACACAGGAGACGAACTACCCGATAGACGGGCAAGTCCGGATTGTGGTGGAACCGGAGAAGACGAGTGATTTTACGATCGCCTTGCGTATCCCGGCGTGGAGTGAGCGAACTGTGGTGTCTGTCAATGGTGAGCCTTTAACGGATCTGTTGGCTGGAGCATACCTACCGATTCATAGGACTTGGGAGAAAGGGGATGAAATTACGGTGGAGTTGGATATGCGGGCTCGCTTGGTGGAGCTGAACGAGGCTCAAGCGATCGTAAGAGGCCCTTTGGTGCTGGCTAGAGATAGCCGCTTTAAGGATGGAGATGTGGATGAGGCTTCCGTGATCGTCAGCAAGGATGGTTATGTGGAATTAACTCCGGTACAAGCCCCCGATTTCGCTTGGATGGCTTTTACCGTTCCTATGGTTTTAGGAACGGATTTGGAAGGAAACGGCAAGGCTCGCCCGATTCATCTGTGCGATTTCGCATCAGCTGGTAATACGTGGAATCAGGCAGAACGTTATAGAGTGTGGCTACCAAAAACATGGAATGTCATGCATACGCCTTATAAACCTTATTGAGCGGTTCACTCCAGCTCAATGCGTCCGATCCCTGAACTCCGAGGGTGTAACCCCTTCTTTCTTCTTGAAGAATGTGGAGAATTGGCCGGCATTCTCGAAATGTAGGCTATAGGCGATCTCGGAGATCGTCAATGGGGTGCTAGTCAGAAGCTCTTTCGCACGAAGGAGCTTCTGTTGTAATTGATATTGGGCGGGGGAGACGCCGGTGTATTCCTTAAACATCCGGCGAAACCATGAATAACCTAAACCAAGACGGGCAGCGATCTCTTCCGGACTTAATGGGTCCTCGATGTTCTCCTTCATTAATATACGTGCCTCGTTGATTTTATCTACGACATAGGTGTTCGTGAAGGAGTTGTTCTTTTCCTTATAATATACGGAGCCTAATATATGAAGCACGATACTGGAGATCATCTGTTGGTAACCGGATTTCTCCTCCGAGGCGAACTTCAGTATATCCTCATAAAGTCCGACGATCGTAGCGCTCAGCCCGATCCGGTGTAGCGGCTCTTCCTTGGTAAAGAATTTCTTCTCCACACGTTTATCGATATGAATACCCCGAAAACCTACCCAATACTCATCCCATCCCGTTTCCCGGTCCGGATAATAACTATGCCATTCCCCGGGGAAAAGGAGGATCATCGTCCCTGCGTTTATCTTTTGCGATTTACAAGACTGGGAGGAAAAGTACCCGCTACCTTTCGTTATATATACCAATTGATACTCATTCAGGATGCGCCCGGTCTGAGGCTTGAAATTATACTTCTCCGGATGCCGGGAAAGTGGATAGGCGCAACCCGGCGGGATGAATTGATATCCGACCGTCGTGACGACGATTCCCCATTCCTCATCCGTAGCGCTGATCGTCAAGTAACGTAGTAAATCATTCCGCAGTTCGTTCATGTCAGATTTGAAAGGTTTAAAATCATTTTCGTAAGCAAATATAGCAATAATGCTTCTACTTTTGCTTTCGTCAAACAAATAACTTTGTTAAGCCATGAAGGAATATAATTTTCTAGCCTTTGATATAGGGGCTACCAGTGGACGGGCCGTGCTCGGGACCTTAAAGGATGCCAAATTTGAAATGAAAGAGATCCATCGGTTCCCGAATCCGATGGTGGAATTACACGGACGGTTTTATTGGGATATCTATCATCTTTATACTTCTCTTATAGAAAGCTTGACGATATGCGCCCGGCAAAGAATCCGGTTGCACTCGATCGGAATAGATACATGGGGGGTGGATTTTGGGTATGTGGCTTTGGATGGCTCTTTATTGGGCTTACCTCGTGCTTACCGAGATCCTTATACGGACGGCGCTCCCGAGGACTTTTTCAAACGGATTCCCAAGGAAGAGGTCTATAAGCGGACAGGTATTCAAGTGATGCCGTTTAATAGCTTGTTCCAGCTTTTCAGGGCGGGGCAAGACTCGTTCATACCGCAGGAAGTGGCGGAAAAGATATTATTCATACCGGACCTTTTGGCTTATATGTTGACGGAGCGTATGGTATGTGAATATACGATCGCTTCCACGTCTCAATTATTGAACCCGGAAACCCATAAATTCGATTACAAGCTCTTGGAGGCCGTGGGTGTATCTCCTACCTTGATGTGTCCGGTGGTGATGCCGGGGACGTTGATCGGGCGGTTGAGCGAGTCGATCGCCCGTAAGACAGGAATCGGGGAAATCCCGGTAATCGCCGTGGCTGGTCATGATACGGCGTCGGCGGTAGCCGCTGTTCCTGCTTCTTCTCCTAATTTCGCTTACTTGAGTAGTGGTACTTGGAGCTTGATGGGTATCGAGGTGGAGAAGCCGATCATCAACGAGGTATCTTTCAAGAATAATTTCACGAATGAGGGGGGTATCGAGGGTACGACTCGCTTTTTGAAGAATATTACAGGTATGTGGATCTTGGAACGTTGCCGGGAGCAATGGAAGCGGTCCGGATTGGATTATTCGTACGATGATATGGTTCGGATGGCGGAGTTGAACGAATTTACTTCTTTGATCAATCCGGATGATCCTCGTTTCGCCAATCCTGAGAGTATGCTACGTGAGATCACGGTCTATTGTGAGGAAACCGGACAGGCTGTTCCCGCTTCGGACGCCGATTATGTACATTGTATATTTTATAGCTTGGCGAATCGTTATAAAGAGGTGCTGGAAATACTCAAACCGATGTCGCCACATCCGATCGAACGATTGCATGTGATAGGTGGTGGCTCTCGGAACGATCTGCTGAATCAGTTGACAGCCAACGCTATCGGTATTCCCGTATTGGCAGGCCCGTCTGAGGCGACTGCCATTGGAAATTGCTTGATACAGGCTAAGTCGGCAGGATTACTGACGGATTGTTGGGAGATGCGAAGACTGATAGCCACCGCATTCCCTCCCAAGGAATTTTATCCGGAAAGGTGATACACTTTCAAATCATATAAATTTAAAAACATCATACCATGACAAAAGACAGTTTAATTCAACAGGCATTTGAAGTAGCGGCAGAACGTTATGCGGTCGTAGGTGTAGACGTTCGTAAAGCATTAGAGGATATGAAGAAAATATCCCTATCCCTGCATTGCTGGCAGGCCGATGACGTAAGCGGTTTCGAGAACCAAGGCGGCTCCTTGACCGGTGGTATACAAGTGACCGGCAATTATCCGGGACGTGCCCGTACTATCGACGAGTTGCGCCGGGATGTATTGAAGGCGAAATCCTATATCCCCGGTAATCATCGGCTTAGTCTGCATGAGATCTACGGGGATTTCCAAGGGGAGAAAGTAGATCGTGACGAGGTAGAACCCCATCATTTCGAGAGCTGGATACAATGGGCGAAAGAGAATGATTTCAAGCTAGACTTCAACAGTACCTCTTTCTCGCACCCTAAAAGCGGAGATTTGACCTTGGCGAACCCCAGCGATGATATCCGTAACTTCTGGATCGAGCATACGAAGCGTTGTCGCTGGATCAGCGATGAGATGGGTAAAGCCCAGAACGATCCTTGCATGATGAACCTTTGGATACATGACGGGAGCAAGGAAGTACCGGCCAGCCGCTTACGTTATCGCCGTATCTTGGAGGAATCGCTGGATGAGATATTCGCTACCGAATATAAATGGATGAAAGATTGTATCGAGGCGAAACTCTTCGGTATCGGTCTGGAAAGTTATACGGTAGGTTCCTATGATTTCTATTTGGGTTACGGGGCGAAAAAGAACAAGATCGTTACCTTGGACACCGGCCATTTCCATTTGACGGAAAGTATCGCCGACAAGGTTTCCTCGTTATTGCTATTTACGCCCGAGATCATGTTGCACGTAAGTCGTCCGATCCGTTGGGATAGCGATCATGTCGTGATCTTGAATGACGATGTGCAGGATTTAGCTCGTGAGATCGTGCGTTGCGACGCCTTGGACCGGGTACATATCGGTTTGGATTATTTCGACGCTACCATCAATCGTATCGGTGCTTATGTCATTGGTAGTCGTGCTACGCAAAAAGCCTTTATGCTCGCTTTGCTGGAGCCGATCGCCTTGCTTCGCCAGTACGAGGATGAGGGTAAGTATTTCCAGCGTCTTGCCTTGCAGGAGGAAGCGAAGAGTCTGCCTTGGGGGGCGGTTTGGGATATGTATTGTCTACAAAGTGGGGTCCCCGTAGGAGAGTCTTATATCGCTGAGATCGAGAAATATGAGTCCGACGTTACCTCAAGACGGCAATGATAGAGATCGGGATCGGGTTGTTGATCATCGCGATCGGCAGTTTCGGGCAGAGTAGCTCGTACGTGCCGATCAATAAGATCCGGGATTGGAGTTGGGAAAGCTTTTGGTTGGTGCAAGGTATCTTCGCTTGGTTGGTTTTCCCTTATCTCGGGGCGATGTTGGCGGTACCGGAAGGGAGAACCTTACTGGAGCTATGGCGTTCGCCGGGTAGCTTGGGAGCGGTTATCTATGGCATGCTCTGGGGTGTTGGCGGGTTGACTTTCGGGTTGAGTATGCGTTATCTGGGCGTAGCTTTGGGACAGAGCATCGCCTTGGGTACATGCGCCGGTTTCGGTACGCTCTTCCCGGCTTTGTTCGGTGGAACGAACCTGTTTGAGGGAACCGGATTGATCCTGTTGACCGGTGTTTGCATTACCTTGGCTGGTATCGCCGTGATCGGTTACGCCGGAAGCCTGCGGGCCCGGAATATGAGTGAGGAGGAGAAGAAAGCGGCGGTGAAGGATTTTGCCTTGACTAAGGGCTTGGCGGTAGCCTTGCTTGCCGGTGTGATGAGCGCCTGCTTCAATTTGGGTTTGGAATCGGGAAACGAGGTGCTGGCGAAAGCGAAAGAGGCGGGAGCTAGCGATCTGTTCGCCTTGAATCCCGTGATACTGTTGGTTACTTTGGGCGGCTTTTGTACGAACGCTGTGTATTGTATTTTCCAGAACGTGAAAAACGGGACGGGCAAGGATTATTTCTCGGTATCGGGAGGTACATTGCTGAATAATGTCTTATTTTGCGCTTTGGCAGGCGTGCTTTGGTACTCGCAGTTCTTCGGACTGGGGATGGGAAAGAGCTATTTCTCGGATTCCCCGGTTATGCTGGCTTTCTCGTGGAGTATCTTGATGTCGCTGAATGTTATTTTCAGTAATGTCTGGGGCATCTTATTAAAAGAATGGAAGGGCGTGGATCGCCGGACAATCGTGGTATTGATTACCGGCATGTGTATCTTGATCCTTTCCTTATTATATCCGAATATAGTTTAATTAAAATAGACATGATAATACTAAGAAACAATGAACGCCTGATGGCGGAAATAGATCGTATCGCCGAGGTCGCCGGCTATTTGTGGACCAAGGGTTGGGCTGAGCGAAACGGCGGGAATATATCGGTGAACCTGACTACTTTATTGAGCGAGGAGGAGAAGGCGTTGCCGGCTTTGGTTTCCTCGATTCCCTTGCAAGAGGCGATGACGGCCTTATGCGGGCACGTCTTTTATGTGACGGGTACCGGAAAACGGATGCGTTACGTGGCGAAAGATCCATTCGCCAACGGCTCTTTGATCCGTATCGCCGCCGATGGGAAATCGTATGATATCCTAGCGGAGCAACCGATCCCACCGACTTCCGAGTTGCCTTCCCATTTGTTGATGCACAATTTCTTGCGTGCGAAGGGACGGGATAACCGGGTGGTATTGCATACGCATCCGACGGATATTATCGGCATGACGCATTGTAAGCCGTTCTTGGATTCGGAGAAGATTACCCGCACGTTATGGAGTATGATCCCGGAATGTCGGATTATCGTGCCGAAAGGGGTCGGTATCGTTCCTTACGAGATACCGGGCACTTTGGCGTTGGCGCACGCTACGATCCGTCAGTTGGAGGAGCACGACGTGGTGTTCTGGGAGAAGCACGGTATCCTTGCCGTCGGTGAGGACCTGATCGAGTGCTTCGATGCGATTGATACGTTGAGTAAATCCGCCCAGATCTATTTCAGTGCCCGCATGACCGGTTACGAGCCGGAAGGTATGACGGAGCAGCAATTGGATGACTTGGTTCCGGCTTTTGGACTCTAGCGTATGCGAAAGAAATTAATCATTCTATTCATAGGGATCGGTTCGTTCACGTTGTTCGCCCAGCAGCGAGACCATCGGACACGGGAGTATATCGCTCCGGTCCGTATTGTCTGGCAGCAAGATAGTTTGCGAATTACGGGAGCGAACCATTTGCTTGTTCCGGGCAACGGACAGTCGGATTTGGCGAATAATCGGTTGTGTGTGTTGAAAAGTACGCCAACCGAACATCCCGCTTTGCTGCTTGATTTCGGGAAGGAGTTGCAAGGCGGCCTTCAGCTGGTGACCGGTATGCCGCCGTCTCACGATCCGGTTTCCGTACGGGTTCGTTTCGGCGAGTCCGTTAGTGAGGCTATGTGCGAGATAGATGGTGCGAACGGGGCGAGCAACGATCATGCGATGCGGGATTTCGTGGTATCGCTCCCTTGGCTGGGCGTGCAGGAGATCGGTAATTCCGGTTTCCGTTTCGTGCGTATTGATGTATTGGGTGATTCTACGGAGTTGCAATTAAAAGAGGTCCGTGCGATCTCCACGTTCCGGGATATTCCTTATCTGGGCTCTTTCCGTTGTAATGACGAGCGGTTGAACCGGATCTGGAAGACAGGTGCGTACACGGTCCACTTGAATATGCAGGAATATCTATGGGACGGCGTAAAACGGGATCGTCTCGTCTGGGTGGGGGATTTACATCCGGAGGTAATGACGGTCAGTACCGTCTTCGGTTATAATGAGGTGGTTCCTAAGAGCTTGGATTTGATTCGGGATATTACGCCGCTGCCTAGTTGGATGAACGGTATCAGTTCGTACTCGATCTGGTGGTTGTTGATTCAGCGGGATTGGTATTATTACCAAGGGAATCTTGCGTATCTACAAGAGCAACGCTCTTATATGACTGCTTTGTTGCGTCACTTGATCTCGAAGGTTGACCCAAGCGGACAAGAGAGACTGGATGGAAACCGTTTCTTGGATTGGCCTTCCAGTGAGAATACACCCGCTATCGATGCCGGCCTTCAATCGCTGATGATACAAGCCATGCGTGCGGGAGAGGAGTTATGTACCGTTTTAGGCGAGGATGCGTTGGCCTCGGAATGCCGTATGGTAGCTTCCAAGGCTATTGAGTTTTCCCTTCGGAAGAAATCCCGGTTCCCTTCGGAGAAAGATCGGATTACGCCCGGGGATAAACAGGCCGCCGCCTTGATGGCTCTGGCGGGTATCATGGATGCTAAGGAGGCGAACGAGCGTTGCTTGGCGGTGGACGGGGCGAAAGGCTTCTCTACGTTTTACGGGTATTATATGCTACGGGCGATGGCGTTGGCTGGTAATTACCAAGGTGCGTTAGATGTGATCCGTACGTATTGGGGAGCTATGCTGGATGTAGGTGCTACTACGTTTTGGGAGGATTTCAATATGGAATGGCTTCCGGATGCAGGGCGTATTGATGAGCTGGTCCCCGCTGGAAAGAAAGATATTCATGGAGATTATGGAGCGTATTGCTATCAAGGTTTCCGCCATAGCTTGTGCCATGGATGGGCTTCGGGCCCCACATCGTGGTTGAGCGAGTACGTATTGGGCGTACAAGTGGTGGAACCGGGTTGCCGTACGGTACGTATCATCCCACATCTGGGAGATCTCGAATGGGTGGAAGGTACGTTCCCCACGCCTTATGGGGTGATTGAGATCCGGCATGAGAAAGGTGCGGACGGTAAGGTGATAAGCCATATCAACGCTCCTGAAGAGATACGAGTTACCCCGTAGCTCTTATACTTAGTTGTAGAATGTATATAATTATAGAATATATGAAACAAACTATTTGCATCTACGCTTTCGCCGCCCTCTTATTAGGCGGTTGCAAAAGCAATAATGAATTAACGATACCTACGAATCTCCGTACGGAATACCTTACGGAGCCTATCGGCTTGGATACTTCGTCTCCTCGCTTTACATGGGAATACTCCGGAAATGAGGAGGGCTTTAAGGCTTCCCGCTATGAGGTACGGATCGGTACGAGTCCGGACGACTTGCGGCCCTATGCGGAGGGAATGGCCCTGAAACCTCATACCCGTTATTACTGGAATGTTACGGTATGGGATGGTGAAGGGCGTCCGTGCGCTACCTCGGAGACGGCTTCTTTCGAGACCGCTAAGTTCGATCCCTCGGATTGGTCCGCCTCTTGGATTACCGATCATAAGGATAAGGAGTTCGAGCCTGCCCCTCTGTTCCGCAAGTCTTTCCCGGTAGGCAAGGAAGTGAAGGATGCCCGTGTGTACGTAGCATCTGCTGGGTATCATGAGCTATTCATCAATGGCGAGCGGGTCGGAACGAATTATCTGGACCCGGGGTATACGCATTTCGATAAACGTATTTTGTACGTGACGCATGATGTTACCTCTTTGCTGAAGCAAGGCGACAACGCCGTGGCCGCTGTTCTGGGAAACGGCTGGTACAATGAGCAGTCCGTGGCGGTCTGGAATTTCCATGAGGCACGCTGGCGGGATCGTCCCCGCTTGCTATGCGAGTTGCGTATTACCTATACGGATGGTACGACGGAGGTGATTGGCTCGGACGAGACTTGGAAGACTTCCACCGGAGCCTATATCTATAATAATATATACAGCGGCGATAAATTCGATGCCCGGCTGGAAGAGGCCGGATGGAAAACCGCTCATTTCGACGATAGTAAATGGGAAGCGGCACTTCCGGCGCAGGCTCCGGCACCTCTGTTGGTAGCCCAGCAAATGCCGGGAATCCGTATCACGGAAGAGGTGAGGCCCGTGTCGATGAAACGTTTCTCCGATCAGTTATATGTATATTCTTTCCCGAAGAACATGTCCGGCCTTTGCCGCTTGAAGGTGAAAGGTGAGGCGGGAACCCGTATCACGTTAAAACATGGTGAGTTGTTGAAGAAAGACGGTCGCTTGGAGCAAGGCAATATCAATGTATATTATCATCCGGTCAAACCGGACGAGGTATTCCAGATGGATGTCTTTACCTTGAAAGGTACGGGAGAGGAGGAGATCTTCATGCCTTCCTTCTCTTATCACGGTTTCCAATACGTGGAGGTGGAGAGCAGCCGTCCCGTTACTTTAACGGAAGAGAACTTGACCGGCTTGTTTATGCATACCGATGTCCGTCCGTCCGGTTCCTTCGCTTGTTCGAATCCTCTATTGAATAAGATATGGGAGGCTACGATGCAGGCTTACCGCAGTAACCTGCACAGTATCCCGACCGATTGTCCGCAACGGGAGAAGAATGGCTGGACAGCCGACGCGCATATCGCGATCGACCTCGGTTTGCTGGGCTTCGATGGTATCACGCTTTATGAGAAATGGATGGATGATATTATCGACAACCAGCGTGAGGCGGGTGAGATTTCCGGTATCATTCCTTCCAGCGGTTGGGGATATGGCGAGTGGCCGGGTCCGGTTTGGGACGCTGTCATGTTTATCATCCCGAACGCCTTGTATGATTATTATGGCGAGTCTCGCAGTATAGAACGCTTATATCCTACGATGCTGCGATATCTGGATTATTTGAAGACGAAAGAGAAAGACGGTTACTTGCCGTTTGGCTTGGGTGACTGGGTGTATTGGAAAGCTACGACGAATAATGAATATACCTCTACCGCCTACTATTATCTGGATTATAAGTTGATGGCTCGCTTCGCCTCTTTACTGGGCAAGGATGCCGCTCCTTATCAAGAGAAAGCGAATACGCTCAAATCCTTGATCAACCAGAAGTTCTTCAACGCCGAGACCGGTGTGTATGCCGAAGGGACCCAAACGGCGCAAGCCTTGGCCTTGTATCTGGGACTTGTACCGGAAGGAAAGGAACAACTTGTGGCGGATAAGCTGCGTGAGGTGGTAGCGGGAAATAACTATTTCTTGGATTTTGGTCTATTAGGCAGTAAGACCGTTCCGGCCATGCTTACGAAATATGGCTATATCGAGGATGCCATGAAGATGATCACGAAGACCGAGGCACCTTCTTGGGGATATTGGGTAGAGACGATGGGTTACTCCACATTGCCGGAGACGTGGACACTTAGTCCGAAGTTTGCCGACGCTTCCTTGAACCACGTCTTTATGGGAGATGTCTCCGCTTGGATGATGAACCAGCTGGCCGGTATCAATCATGACGACTCGGCTCCGGGCTTCCGTCATATCCGTATCACGCCTCATTTCGTGAAAGAACTGGATTGGGCGAAAGGTGAGTACCATTCCGTACGCGGCCATATCGCCAGCGAATGGAAACGGGAAGGGGATAAGGTTATGCTTACCGTGACGATTCCGGCTGATTGCTCCGCCGATATCGTGGTAGGCGATCAGACCGAGACCGTATCCGCCGGTACGCATACATTTTCATATCCCGCTTAATATACTTAGTTGTAGAGACGGGGCGTGCCCCGTCTCCCACCGGCTGATAGTATCTTTAAGTTACCTTTTTGGGGGATGAGACGGGGCACGCCCCGTCTCTACAACCAGATAATTATAAACTGTTGAACTTTAAAGATTAAATTTATGAATAAGCTACTCATCGCCTTCTTTTTGTTCCTCTTGCCTTTCGGCTGGATAAAGGCGACAGCTTCATCTCATCCCGCTTCCTTCCCTTGGAAAGCCCAATGGATCAATACCGAGCGTTGCCAAAGCGCTACGAATACTTGGTTGATCTACCGTAAATCATTCGCTGTGACGGATGTCCCGAATCAACTCATCGCCCGTATCGCCGCCGATTCCAAGTATTGGCTTTGGATCAACGACCAACTGGTTATCTTCGAGGGTGGCTTGAAAAGAGGACCTTCTCCTTCCGGGACTTATTACGATCCGGTAGATATCGCCCCTTACCTGACAAAAGGTTCGAACACCATCGCTATCTTGCTCTGGCATTTCGGAAAAGACGGTTTCAGTCATATCAACAGTGGGAAAGCAGCTTTGTTATTCGAGGCGATCGCTCCGGGACTGGAGATCGTCTCCGACGCGAGCTGGCAGTGCGCCTTGTATGAGGCCTATCAAAATACCGAGGCCCCTTTCCCGAATTACCGTATGCCGGAGAGTAATATCCGCTTCGATGCCCGTCAAGCGATAACAAACTGGAACCGTACGAGTTTCGAAGGTTCCCTTCCGGGGGCGGTCTGCGTCGGTAAGGCGGGGAAAGCTCCTTTTGGGGAGCTGGTGGAACGTCCGATACCCCAGTGGAAAAACAGCGGCCTGTTATCCTATGTATCCGTCCGGGAATCCTTGAGAGGCGATACCCTGTTCTGTCGTTTGCCCTATAATGCCCAGATCACTCCGTATCTAAAAGTAGAGGGGGAGGCCGGGAAAACCATCCACATACGGATGGATAATTACGAGGGAGGAAGCGAGCGCAACGTACGTGCCGAATATATCACCCGTGAGGGTGAGCAGGAATATGAGAGCTATGGCTGGATGAACGGCCACGAGGTCTACTACATCCTTCCCGAGGGCGTAAAGGTGTTGGACGTGAAATACCGTGAGACCGGTTACAATGCCGAGCTTGCCGGTTCCTTCCAATGCGATGATTCCTTTTATAACGAACTTTGGCGACGTTCCGCACGTACCCTATACATAACGATGCGTGACAACTATATGGACTGTCCCGACCGTGAACGTGCCCAATGGTGGGGCGACGAGGTGAATGAGCTAGGCGAGGCTTTCTACGCCCTTTCTCCGTCCGGGCAGAAACTAGCCGTAAAAGGCATCCATGAATTAATGAATTGGCAGCGGGAGGACGGAACGCTCTACGCTCCGGTTCCAGCGGGTAATTGGGATAAGGAGCTTCCCTTGCAAATGCTCGCTTCCGTAGGTTGGTACGGTTTTTATACACAATATTATTATAGTGCCGACAGTAGTTTCGTCCCGATGATATACGACCGGATGCGCCGTTACCTGCACGAGGTTTGGCAAGTCGATAAAAGTGGCTTGGTGATCGAGCGTCAAGGCGCTTGGAGCTGGGGCGACTGGGGCGAACATGTCGATATGGGCGTATTGACCAACTGCTGGTATTATCTGGCCTTGAAAGCGGAGCGAGCCTTCGCCCTGCAACTCGGCAAGGATAAGGATGCCGATGAGATCTCCCGGATGATGCGTAGCATAGAACGTTGTTTCGACACGAAGTTCTGGACGGGTTCCGCCTATCGCTCCCCCGGCTATAAAGGGGAGACGGACGATCGCTCCCAAGCCATGGCGGTTGTTTCCGGGCTGGCCTCGAAAGATAAGTATCCGGCGCTGACGAAGGTACTTAAAAAGGAGTATCACGCCAGCCCTTATATGGAGAAGTATGTCCTAGAGGCCCTTTTCCTGATGGGCGAGCCGGCGTTTGCCTTGGAACGGATGAAGCAACGTTACACCCGTATGCTGGATTATGCCGAATACACGACCTTGTTCGAGGGATGGGGCATCGGAGCCGAGGGCTTCGGTGGCGGCACGATCAATCACGCTTGGAGCGGTGGCCCGCTTACCTTATTGAGCCAGAAGGTCTGCGGTATCGAGCCAACCTCTCCCGGCTTCCGTACCTTTAAGATCTCGCCTCAATTGGGTCCCTTATCGGAAGCCTCGGCCAGCCTAGAGACTCATTATGGAACCATCCGAGTAAGCATCAAGAAGAAAGGCAAGCGATTGAAGTTCGATCTCCAAATCCCGGAAGGCACCTCCGCCGAACTGATAAGACCGAACGGCACTCGCAAGCATCTCGACCCGGGGCACCATTGGGTGGATTAGTAATCTGTGTGTTTGTTATGTTTCTCAAAAACAGAAGCAAAGAATAAATATTTTGGTAAAGAACGGAATTTATCCTACATTTGTAATATATAAGTATTATATCGAAGGATATGGAAAAAGAGAAAAATAGCAAGATTACCAGAGAAGAGGCTTTGCGTCGGTTGGAGACCGCACGGAAGCTGAAGCGAGAGTATGTAGCTAAACTGGAAAAAGAGATGAAAGAAGAGTTTAAGAAACGTACAGGGCAAGAAGCTACTTATTTTGAAGTATGGTAAGCCTTAACCTTGAACGTATAAATTCTAATTCTCCTTATGCGGTAACAGCTCTTAGGGATTCTATGTGTTTCCGGTTTGTTACGGACTTTGGTGTGATTTATTATGTCAGTTTTCTCGAGGACGAATTGATGCTTAGTGATGAATCCTATCAATTTATTATTGCTAATACGAATAATAGAAAGTCTCCTCGTGATTCTAAGTTGAGGCGGGCGATAATGGCGATAGTCTATGAGTTTTTCGAATGTTCTAATACAACTCTGTTGTATATTTGTGAGACAGGAGATAGCAAGCAGAGTATGCGCAATCGCCTTTTTGAGTTTTGGTTTCATTCTTCGCCGCGTAAATCTGATTTCGCTTTCATGTCTGCGGACATCCGAGATGCGGATGGGATACAGAATTATGCGGCGATTATTATTCGACTCGATAATCCCAATTTGAAGTCTATAGTCGCGGAGTTTACTGAAACAATACAAATGCTTAGTCAAAAGCCGGAGTAAAATGTATGTATTTTCTCCGGCCCGGGGCATCATTGGGTGGATTAGTGATCGCCCTCTGTTTTTCTGCGGACATACACCCGGTGGCTTCCATAACCCGATAGGGTGATTCCACTCGCCGAGTCGCTACTGAGGCGTAGTAGCTCACGGTTTGCGCTACTACGTTTTAGTCCGGTGACAGCCATGTAGTCTTGTATGCGCAAGAATGGGTGTTCATCCAGATAATCCAATGCCCGTGTCCGACGTTCCTCTTCGGTGAAGGGCGATTTCCGGACACGGCTGATACCTCCCCGTCTTAAATCGCAACGCAGGTTAGTCTCCCGTATCAATTCCTTGTCGGCCCGGTAGTTGATACCATTCACCTCGATGCTCCGTGCGTTACGCTTCGGTTCGTCACCATCCAGCGAGTCGATCTCCTTGTCCTTCGCTACGCCTAGGCGGGGCGTGAACGTACCGATGCCATCCAACGTGACCGACTGCCCTTCCGCCATGCAATAGGCCAGATGTTCCGCTACTGTCGTCATCACCTGTATTACGCTACCCCTGCTCAAGCCCGATCCGGGGTAGGTGATCCGTTCCACGAAATCCTCCATATCCATGTTCCGTTGTATCTTCATCCGATAATACACCGGCTTTTCCCCCGTCCCGTTCAGGTCGCACATCTCTTGCTTGATATATTCTGCCATAACTGCTACTAGGTATAATTGTTCGTATCTTCAAGTTAAAAACATTCTTCTTACTATATACAAATATACTTATTACTTGATCTATTTCCAAATTATCACCGTGGAATATATAGACCACGTCGTGATTTGTATATTCCACGTCTTGATCTGTACAGACCACGTCGTGGTTTGTAGAATTATACAGTATGCGAACAAGAATCCATAAGCTATCGAGCAAGAATTCATATAGGAGTAGAGCGTTTTTTGCTTAGGGGAGTAGAGGGTAGACAGGTAGGTAAAAGAACGTATGCCGCGTAAAAATGTACGTCCGTATACCTTATATCCGCGTATTTATGTATATTTGTATGGCGAATTGGTGCTGAAAAATGTGATGATTAGCTATATTTATCTGCGTAAAAATGTTGTATTCATATGGAAAGAACTGTTTTAAAGGAACTTATTGAATGGAAAGAAAGAGCGGACAGAAAACCTCTTATCCTTAATGGTGCCAGACAAGTGGGCAAGACTTGGTTACTCCATGAGTTTGCCAGGCTTGAATATAAGAAAGAGGCTTATGTCGTATGTCGTAAGAACAATCTTGCCCGGCAGCTTTTTACGCAGGACTTTGATGTGGAAAGAATTTTGCGTGGTCTCCGTGCCATGACTTCGGTGGATATTACTCCGGGTGATACGCTCGTCATTTTGGATGAGGTACAAGATATTCCGGAGGTATTGGAGGCGTTGAAGTATTTTAAGGAGGAAGCTCCGGACTACCATATCGCGGTGGCGGGTTCGCTTTTGGGAATTTCTTTGCATGAGAATATATCATATCCGGTAGGCAAGGTTAATGTCATCAACCTGTATCCTATGAGTTTCGAGGAGTTTCTTATGGCGAAAGGAGAGAAAGAGGCCTGTAAACTACTTATGAGCCGTGACTATGGGATGATGAGTCTGTTGCATGAGAAGTATGTGGATCTTCTCCGCCAGTATTATTATGTGGGAGGCATGCCGGAGGCTGTTTCCAAATACGTGGAGACCGGAGCTTTACGGGAGGTAAGGCGTATCCAGCAGGAGATTCTCCAAGGTTACGATCTTGATTTCTCGAAACATGCGCCCAAAGAGCAAGTGCCGCGTATCCGGATGGTTTGGAACAGTGTGCCTTCTCAATTATTCAAGGAGAATAAGAAGTTTATCTATGGCGCTTTACGTAAAGGCGCGAGGGCCAACGACTTTGAGCTTTCCATACAATGGCTTGTCAATGCGGGTTTGTTGTATAAGGTACCTCGATGCGCGAAACCCGAGTTGCCGCTCGCCGTGTACGAGGACTTATCGGCTTTCAAGCTTTATATGGTAGACCTTGGCTTGATGGGAGCGATGGTCCAGACCGATCCTGCGCAAGTCTTAATAAAGAATGATATATTCAAGGAGTATAAGGGTGGACTAACTGAGCAATACGTTTTGCAACAGATGAAAAGCAAAGGCGTGTCTCCCATTTATTATCATACGGCGGACAATTCGCGCCTAGAGCTTGATTTCATCATCCAGCGGGGAGCGGAAATGATCCCGATAGAAGTGAAGGCCGAAGGAAATGTCCGGGCTAATTCCTTGATGAACTTATTGGACAAGGTACCAAGCCTGCATGCGGAGCGATATTCCATGCTGCCTTACAAGGAGCAAGGCAACCTGACGAATATTCCTCTTTATGCGGTATGAAGTAGCAAAGGGCTGATCCCGGTTATCATCATCGCCTACACCCAAGGCGATGACGATACGGGAAAGCATTATCTACTTGCCTTTCTGTCGCTTGGTGACTGTGAATTTAGAGTATTTCTCATACTTGGAGCCTTTGGAGAATACATTCGGCATATGTCTCGCCGCGAACCGTAACTTCTCCTCATCCGTATGGAAATCCTTTCCTTCGCAATATTTCTCTATGTCTTTGGCAGCCTCAAGAAAAGCGTCCTTTTGGGATTCGGTCACGATCGGTAGCTCCGTTGAGTCCGCCTCTATTGCGTTTCTCGGATCTGCCGGTGCGATCAAAAAGATCTTTTCGTTACATTCCCCCATCTTGATGTGAAACTGCACGTATTGTTCATCGGTAAGCTCAAGGAAATCTTCTTCTTTAAGGATAAATCCATATTGGAATGTTAACTGCATGGCTTGCCCGCCCCAGCCGAATAGTAAATCAAAAATATCCATAGCGTAAATTTTTATAAAGTTATTAATGTTCTAGTATGAAACCTAGGCTAAGGTTTGGGGCAAAGGTAATGGATATTTTCATTTGAGCTGTTATATTTATTGTTCTTTATGGAGAAGATGATGGAAATTCCGTATATTTGCGAAGTCTCCTTACGCCGATGCCGTTAAAGCCGGCGGGCGAGGGAGGGCATATACATAAAGGCGTTTACTGAACGCTTTGGTTTTGACTGTTTGAGAACTTCGCAACTTCCAACTGTTCGTCAAAAACAAAGCAACGGTGAATGCCCCTTGGGTGTATTATATACTACCTTGATCGATTCGATGCCAAAGAAAGGCGTTGAAGCGTAAAGGGTAGACTATATATTCACATCGGCGTGGGGCTTTCGACGTTGCTCGTTTCGACGAACAGGGCAATGCGAAGGCCTTCAAACAGTGGAACGGGTGACAGGACTGGCTCCACGTTTTGTGTGTATAGAGGTATCTAATTTATTATGAACCATCGCTAAGGCAGCCAAGCGGGGAAATGAATTTAATTATGGACATGAAAGGTGTTTTGTCTCTATTGTTGTTTTCTTTTATTCTATCTTCGTGTGATAAAGAAAAAAGTGTAACTGCAATTTATTTAGAACCTAATGAGGTTACTGTAAATGCAGGTGCTGAATTTCAGTTTGTAGTTATAACTGAACCTTCGGATGCGCCTATCCCGAATTGTCAATGGAGCCTATCTCCACAAGATAAAGGTGCGGAAATATCGAATACGGGATTGTTTAAATCAACTAACCCCGGTTCTTTTACTGTGAGTGTAACAGCGAAAGAGAATTTTTTTTCGGCATCTAGCAATGTGATAGTAGAGGCTTTGCCTATTTCTTCAATTCGATTTTCAAATGATACTATTGCTATAGAGGCTGGAAACGATACTTTATTGTCATGTGCGATTGAACCAGAATATGCATCAATATCTGATGTGAAGTGGGAATCTTCGGATGAGAGCATAGCAATAGTTAACGATGGTAGGATTGAGGCGAAACGTGCTGGAGAGTGTATAATTACGGCTTATTATGAAGAACATGTCACTAATATTTTTGTTCATAGAATAGAAGCGAAATGTATTTGTACGGTAACACCGCCTACATTAGAAAGGATTTCACTGGAAGAAAATGACTTTTATTTTAGTGGATTGGGGGAAGGTCGTATAATGCTGAATGTTTATTGCTATCCCGAAGGAGCTATATGTCCTAAAATACAATGGAGTACTTCCAATGCCAATATAGTTAAAGTAGATGAAGAAGGATGGCTTACCGCTGTATCCGCAGGAACTTGTATTATTACAGCTACATCCGTAGATGGTAAATTTACAGCTTCATATGAGATAAAAGTTCAAGAAGTGAAAGTGGATGGTATATTTTTTGCTGATGATAAAGAATTTGAAATAGGTGAAGGTGAGTCTTTTCTTCTTGATGATGAATATATTTCAGTTTCGCCATACAATGCATCAATCAAAAATTTTAAATTGGAACAAATATCAGGACATGATGTTGCCCAAATATCTTCAGATGGTAAAAGTATTATAGGATTACAAGAAGGTGTAGCTTATTTTAAAGCTATATCAGAAGAGGGCGGGTATACGGATGTATGTAAGGTCGTAGTTCTGAATAAAGTTGTAGCTAATATTGAAGTTAAAATATCTTTGTCAGGATGGGCTGTTATTGCAGGTTACACTTCTGCTAATTTAAAATGTCAAGTTTGGAACTATAATAATGATCCAATACGGGTTACCGGCCTAGAAGTTTTGCCATCACCCGGCAGTGGAAACTCAAATTCTGCATACTTCAAATATAATGGAGAAATAGAGTATCTAAGGTCGAAATATTGGTTGAATAGTTTTCAAAACATATATCAACCATATTATATATTACATTTCCAATACGGGAACAAAGCATATACTAAAAAAATAAAAAGGTAATGATCTTTGTTTTAATTGGTGAAAAGAAAGATGAGTCATAAATCTATTATCACCAGCGACTCCGGTGAGCAAGTCGAGGCACTTGCTCCCATCATCATTTCGGCCAGCCGGTCAACGGATATCCCGGCCTTTTATGTCAAGTGGTTCTTTAATCGTTTGGCCAAGGGGTATTGTGTTTGGTATAATCCGTTTAATCGGCGGAAGATGTATGTGTCGTTTGAGCGGTGTAAGGCAATCGTGTTTTGGACAAAGAACCCGAAGCCGATATTGCCTTATTTGCATGAGTTGGATAGGAGGGGTATCCATTATTATTTTCAGTTCACGTTGAATGACTATGTGAGCGAAGGCTTTGAGCCGAATGTGCCGAGCGTTACGCAACGGGTGGAGACATTTCGGGAGTTGTCGGAAATGATAGGGAAGGAACGGGTGATCTGGCGATTCGACCCATTGATTATAACTCCATCTATCACGCCTCGTGTCCTGCTTAGCCGTATTTGGAAGATCGGCAATCAGTTGAAAGGATATACTGATAAGCTCGTGTTCAGTTTCGTAGATGTAAAGGCGTATCGTAAGGTACAGAACAATCTTATAAAAGAGACGAATTGCTTTACGAAAGAGGATGTGGAAACCGCTGAGATGAATGCGATGCAACGTCAAGAAACTGTAGAGGGATTGGTGAAGTTGAGGGAAATTTGGGCTTCTACTGGTTGGAATGTGACACTCGCTACTTGTGCCGAGGATATTGACCTTACGGTTTATGGCATTGAGCATAACCGGTGTATCGACGGTGATTTAATGGAGCGTGTGTTTGGGGAGGATTATGAATTGGTTTATTATCTTCGAACAGGCCAATTACCCGAACCGGATCTTTTTGGTACGTTTCCCGCTTTACCCGACAAACGCAAAGAGCTAAAAGACAAAGGCCAACGGAAAGCCTGTGGTTGCATGATAAGCAAAGATATCGGTAGGTATAACACTTGCTCCCATTTCTGTGTCTATTGTTATGCCAATACAAGTAGGGAATGCGTACAAAAGAATGTGGCTCAGTGTTCAGGCAATAGTGAAAATCTAATTTAGAATACTTTGCCAAAAGGTGTGAGTTATCGGATTTTATTTGTATTTTTGAAATATTTGTCGAAGATTTGATACAGAGTGCATAATTGATCCAATAGCTATATGTCGTGAACTATAATTATTGTATATTGACCGATAAATAAACATAGTTGTTATGCAATTTCTTTACGGAAGCATTTTGTAATATAAACATAAGATATGAGCATTGAATCCCAAAACATAGAATTTAAAGAATCTTGGCGTGACGAATATCTGAAATGGATATGTGGCTTTGCCAATGCACAGGGTGGAACACTATTTGTCGGTATTGAGGACAAAGGCGAAGTATGCGGTGTGAAGGATGCCCAGAAATTAATGGAGGATATTCCGAACAAGGTTCGTGATATGCTCGGTATCTTAGTAGATGTCAACCTTAAAGAGAAATATGAAAAGCAATATCTGGAAATTGTGACAGAGGCATATCCTTATCCAATTAGTTTTCGTGGTAAGTATTACCAGCGGAGCGGTGCCACCAATCAAGAATTGAAAGGAGTCGCACTCGATCGCTTTATGCTTCGCAAGCAAGGCAAGACATGGGATGGTGTACCTGTACCTTATCTAAAAGCAGAGGATTTGGATAACGTTACGTTCGATTTGTTCCGTAAATATGCCAAACGAAGCGGACGCATGGAGGATGCGGATTTGATGGACGATAATCATGGCTTGTTAGAGAAACTTCGGCTTTATGAAGGCTGTTATCTGAAACGGGCCGCTACCTTGTTGTTCCATCCTGACCCAGAACGATATGTGGCTGGAGCTTTTGTTAAAGTCGGTTTCTTTTGCGAAGGTATGGATTTGGTGTATCAGGATGAAGTACATGGCAATCTGTTTCAGCAAATTGGGAAACTGATGGATTTGCTGTGTACCAAATACATGAAAGCCATTATTACCTACGAGGGCATTCATCGAATAGAAACATTACCTATGCCTAGGGAAGCTCTACGTGAGGCGTTACTGAACGCTTGTATCAATAAAGATTATGCAGAGCCTTCTCCTATACAAATCCGTGTATATGAGAATAAACTAGAAATCGTAAATGGTGGTGTATTGCCAGATGGTTGGACTGTAGAAACATTGTTATCTTCTCATCGAAGTTTCCCTTACAACCCCGACATAGCTAATACGTTCTTTCGCTCTGGGGAGATTGAAGCATGGGGACGTGGTATTGAACGTATCATCATGGCTTGTAAGAATGACGGATTCTCTACACCGGAGTTTCGTTATGACGCTTCGGGTATTTGGACTATATTCAAGTTTGAGTATCCGGAAAGAGCGACTACCCAAAAGACTACCCAAAAGACTACCCAAAAGACTATACAAAACTTGACGGGGCAGCAACAAGCTATACTATCTTTTCTAAAAGAACATCCCGAAGCGACCCGAAAGGAAATAAGCGAAGAACTTCTTAATATTACAGAGAATGGTGTTAAATATAATCTTTCACGTCTTCAAGAACTTGGATTATTGAGACGTGTAGGTGGTAGGAAACAAGGGTATTGGCAAATTATAGAATAATGTGGTATGGGAGATTTTAGGGAACGTGCGTTAGGGGAGGATTATGAATTGGTTTATTCTGACATGGTAATATCCTTTGCAATCTTTCGTTGCTCAGCATATTATAAGAATGTTTAATTAAAATGTTGCGGAATTAAGGTTATTATGGATTTGAGTTTTCTTACAGATATACAAAGGAAGTGTTTCAGAGAAACTGCAATAGAGTTAATGAACCACTATTGCATTCTCAAACATGATTCAAGAGATAACAGCGATATCATTTATCGGTTTGCAGAGATAGAGTTTTACCTATATGATATCAAGGAACAGGACAAGGATATAAGTACATACAGTCGTGATTGCAAACGTGTGGAATGGTTCTTTCATGGCAGCGGTGTAGATATAGCCTTTGAAACGGTTAGAGATGGTGATGAATTGATGCGATTCGGCGGCGTTCTCATTCGAGGTATTGAAATATACAAGCAGAACCAACAGGAACAATGGGAACAGATTGGAGTTGTCGGTGGCCCCAAACTATCAATGTATGAGATATTCAATCATTGTTCTAGGATGCCAGATGTCATTGCCATTCCTGATACATTCAAGAAAGACAGAAGCATTGGTGATGCCACAAAACGCATAGGTATAAAAGATAACTTACATCAGCGATTTGTTTTTGATGATGTGGATTGGGATATGCCTACCGAAAGAATTGTCGAAACAAAAGAAAAAAAAGGTACAGAAGAAAAGTATCATGTTATCTTAAAGAAGACAACAAGAAAATATACTCCAAAGCTCTAAATATGATAACAGACTTTCAATGTAATATGGTTTATCTCTCGTCCTCGTTACGAAGAGAATCTCCCAAGACTTATGCTTCACTGGTTTCTGCTCTTGAAAAACACGGTGCTGAGTATCGCTTTCTCGATAATACTCACGATATTTGGTGCAGGGACTATATGCCTGTTCAAGTTGCTGAAGATATATTTTGTGGCTTTGATTATGATCCCGATTATTTGCATGAGTCAAAAGAGTTACTTGCTACACGAACAGATGGAAACATGGTTTGCCATGATTTGGGACTTGAAGTAAAGCAACCTGCAACACCTTTGATAATAGATGGCGGTAATGTGATTCGTTGTGATAATAAAATTATCATGATTGAAAAGGTGTTTAGAGAGAACAACTATTCAAAAGACAATCTTGCCAAAGCTATAGAAGAGCATTTTATGGCTGAGTTGATTGTTCTGCCATGGGATGAATCTGAAATTTATGGCCATGCAGATGGATTGGTTAGGTATATAGGCAATGACCGAGCATTGATAACCAACTACGATCGGTTTGACAAAAGTTTTACTCGTAAGGTTATTGAAGCTTTGCGACAACATTTCAAGGAGGTTTTTAAGCTGGAATATAACGTACAACGCCAACACAAACATAATTGGGCATACATCAATTGGCTTCAAACGGACAAAGTGTTGCTTATCCCCTCTTTCGGTTATCCAGAAGATGAGCAAGCCTTTAAACAGATAACAGCACTTATGCCTATGTATCAAGGATATGCTGAAATGATAAGTGCAAAAGACTTGATTCGTCACGAGGGCTGTTTGAATTGTGTAAGTTGGACTATAAGACAAGGATGATCTCTACAATCGGGAATTGTTAAAATGATAGGGAAAGGATGCGTACAAAAGAATGTGGCTCAGTGTTCAGAACGCTCGGGTTCGGGCAATTGCTCCGGTGAGAGCAGGGAGAGATAACCGATTTTTCCAGTTCGTCACGAACTCGCAAGACCGTGTACCCGCAGTCTTTGTGCCGTAGGCGGAACAGGCGAAGCGGTCGCTACGGCTATTACGGAATATTCCACCAAACTTTCTATTGCATGCATTGACATAACTACAGTAATTTATTAAGGATTGTCTGATTCAATATGAGATTCATGGCAATTCGGAAAGATACTGCTTGATCGCTTTGTCTTTTACCACATCCGCTACATTCTTTTTGCCGACCTGTAAACCGGCTCCATGTTCCACTAAGTACTTCACTATTTCAAGCCCTCCTTTTTTGCAGGCATTCCCCAATGGGGTCTTGCCTTTCTTGTCTTTTGCGTTTAAATCTGCCCCTTTCTCTACCAGCAAAGGTATGATTTTCGGCTTGAGCAAATGGCAGGCATACAGCAAAGGGGTGAAACCTTTATATCGTTCGCGAGCTTCTAGGTTAGCTCCGTTTTCTATCAACATTTGGGCAGCTTCGACATTATCGTGTGTGGCAGCATACAACAATGGGGTCATTCCCATCGTATCGACATTATTGACATCCGCGCCATGCTCAATTAACAGTTGCACAATCTCCGCGTTAGCCCAACGGGCGGCTTCTCCCAACACGCAACAGTTGTTTTCAGTTGTCCGTATCTTCACATCGGCACCTCGTTTTATGAGAAAACGTACCATTTCCGGGTCGTTTCTTGTTACCGCGTCCATCAGTACGGTTCGGTCGCCATCGTTCTTATCGTTGGCGTCCGCACCTTTATCTACCAAGTATCGGACATCGGCAAGGCTTCCTTTTATCACGGCATAGAACAGGACTGTGTATCCCCAGTTGGCTCTTGCATGAATATTTGCGCCTTTTTCAACCAAAAAACGCATCATGTCGAAATGTTTGAAAGAAGCGGAAGTCATCAAGGCAGTCCAACCTTCCTCGTCACACGCGTTCAGCTCCGCCCCATTCTCCAGCAGGTATTCTGCAATGTCGATGACATTGTTTTTGGCCGCAGACATCAAGGGTGTCGCACCATCGGGCAACCTGTCATTCACGTCAAAGCCTTTTTCCACCAGTGTTTTGACCAGCTCTAGGCTTTTCCGATAAATGGCATGGAACAAGAGACTGCAATTGTATTGGTCCTTGTAAGACGGTTCCAGCATGTAGCCCGAACGAATCATAGACAAGGCTTTGTCAATGTCGTTTTCATCCCGTACGAGTCGAAAGAGTTCTTCCATAAGAAATATTTGTTGATAAATTAAATACCACTCTGTTACCGTAAGCAAAGTTACAGATATTTATTATTCCACCGATGATTTTCCCTAAGAATTTGCACCGGATGCTGTCTGCATTAAATTAAGCCGTCTTTTATAGTAATCGAGACCAATACTATCCTAGAATAGTGTTGTATAACATGCCGGATTTATCTATTTTTGCGCCCAATACGAAAGGTTAAGAATAGGAAGTTTTAGGTATGGCAAAAAAGAAAGGTAAGCCTCAACCCCGGAAAAGCAAGAAGAAGCGGGCATCATCATTCATGTCTTCTGTAAAGAAGATGCTTCTTGGCGCTTTTGCGGTAGTTGTTTGTTTTATCGGTGTATTATTCATATATAACTGGTTTTATCCGGTATCCAAGACACGGCCTGTAGAGAAGAAACAGGATCGGGCGGAGACAATAGTCCGTCCGAATATCTCGGACAAGGGCGGTTCCGGAACATCGGGTAAGAAAGCCGCGCAAGCGACGAAAAACAAGCAAACGACGAACCCAAAGAAAGAGACCACCGCTTATACTTTTCAAGAGGGAGCTGAGATACCGAGACTAAAGAATAAACAAAAAGAGCAGGTTATAAAGCATGAGGGCTATACGGTTTCTTATAATTCCGATTATAAGATCGCCAATTGGGTAGCCTATGAACTGACCTCGAAAGAGGCGACAAGTAAGAAGAACGAGCGGTCTAATAAGTTCGTCTCGGACCCCATGGTGAAAGGGGCTACCGCCATGAACGAGGACTATACCCGTTCCGGCTATGACCGAGGGCATATGGCGCCTGCCGGCGATATGAAATGGTCCGCCAAGGCCATGCGGGAATCGTTCTACCTAAGTAATATCTGTCCGCAAAAGCCCGGCTTGAACCGGGGTATCTGGAAAGATCTGGAAGAGCAGGCTCGTTTGTGGGCGAAAGAGAATGGCTCTTTGTTGATCGTGACCGGCCCGGTGATCACGGACGACCTGAAACGGTTAGGTAAGAATCGGGTGGGAATCCCGAAGACCTTTTATAAGGTAATCTGTACGATAACGAACGGTAAACCAGAAGGGGTAGGTTTTCTGTTTGATAATAAAGACTATGGAAAGACTCCGTTGAAATCGATGATGATCCCTATCGATAGCGTTGAGAAGGTTACCGGAATTGATTTTTTCCCTTCTTTGCCTGATTCGATAGAAAATCCGATGGAAGCATACGTGAATGATGGTAGTTGGTCTTTTTAAGGCACGTTATGCTCAACAATCTCTAGGCGAGAATGTTTTATATTTACTGTGAAGAAAAAGAAATCATAATTAAATAACAAAATGCAAGTTATCATGAAAGGAAAATTAATCCCTGTGTTTGTTTTGGCAGCATTGGTTTCCTGTAGTCAACCACCCGTTAAGGAGCAAGGTCCTCGTCCAGTTAAATTGGCGGACGTTACTTCTCTGAACATGGTTGAGAAATCATTCAGTGGAGTGGTATCGCCCGATCAATTCAGTGATTTGGCGTTTAAGATGTCCGGCCCGCTGATCTCATTAAACGTGGATGAAGGCCAGAAGGTCCGTACGGGACAGATCGTGGCCGAGATTGATCCGCTGGACTTTAAATGGGAATATGAGGCGAAGAAAGCGTCTTTCCAGACCGCTGAAGCGCAATTGCAACGTGCGAAGAAGTTATTGTCCAAACAAGCTATCTCCAAACAAGAGTATGAGTCTACGGAAGCCTCTTACTCAAATGCCAAGGCGGCTTTCGAGTATGCGCAAAATACATTGAACCAGACAAAGCTTCGTGCGCCGTTCGATGGATTTATCCAGAAGAAATATGTGGAGAATTACCAGAAGGTACAGGCCGGACAAGGAATCGTTTGCTTGATCAACCCGAATAAGTTACAGGTCGTGTTTACGATGCCGGAGAGTAATATCAATTACTTCTCTTCTCCTTATTCTGTTTATGTGGAATTCGATAATTACAAGGGCGTTCGCTTCAAGGCGAAGGTGAAAGAATACGTGGAAGCCTCTCCCGATGGCTCCGGCGTTCCCGTATATCTGTATATCGATGATCCGAACTTTAATTTAGAGAAATATAAGGTAGCCGTAGGTTTCTCTTGCCGTGTGATCTTGAACGTGGATAGCGAGAGTTTCACGCAAGGCGCCGTATTGGTTCCGCTAGCCGCTGTCGTGGCTGACGATGCCAATAGCGATAAGTATGTGTTTGTTTATAATGGGCAGTCTCAAAAGGTTGAGCGTCGCAAGATTACCGAGTCTATGCTGATCGGCAAGGATGGCGTGATCGTAACGGATGGCTTGCGACCCGGCGAACAGGTTGTCTCAGCCGGAGCCACTCGTTTGGTGGATGGACAACAGGTAAAAGTATTAACAGATTAAGAGATAAACAATGAATATTCCAAAATATTCCTTAGAGAATCAGAAGATTATATACTTTTTCCTAGCGGTCATGCTGATAGGAGGTATATATTCTTTCTTTAAATTGCCGAAGAAGGAAGATTCTCCCTTCGTAATCAAGCAAGCGGTTTTGGTTACCCAATATCCGGGAGCGACACCTCAGGAGGTGGAGAAGCTGGTGACTGAGCCGATCGAACGGGAGATTCAGGCTATGTCGGATGTGTTCCAGATCAAATCTGAGTCTTATTTCGGTATGTCCAAGATTTCTATTGAGTTGCAGCCTACCTTGTCTCCGGATTATATGCCGGTCAAGTGGGACGAGTTGCGTCGTAAGGTGGCGAATATACAGCCTCGCCTTCCGTCTGGCGCCTCCTCGATATCCGTTAGTGATGACTTCGGTGACGTATTCGGAATTTATTATGCCTTGACGGCCGATGAGGGATATACTTACGACGACCTGCGTAATTGGGCGCAAAAGATCAAGACGGAGCTATCTCCTGTACCGGGTGTACAGAAGGTCTACCTATTCGGTGAACAGACACAAGTTGTCAACGTAAAGATCTCTATCCCGAAACTGGCTAACCTAGGTATCGACCCGAACGCTATCCAGCAGGTGATGCAAACGCAGAACTTGTTGGTGAATACGGGAGATATCAATACCGGTAATTATCAATTGCGTTTGCGTGCGGAAGGTACGTATAAGGATATACAAGATATCCGGGACCAATTGATCGTGACGAAAAGTGGCGGTGAGGTTCGTTTGGGAGATATCGCTACGGTAGAGCGTGGTTATATGGACCCTCCCTCGAACCTGATGCGTGTGGACGGTAAGCGTGCCATCGGTATCGGTGTCGCTACCGGTTCGAAAGACGATGTGGTTGCCGTGGGTAACGCCGTGGCGGATCATTTAGCGGAGATGGAGCAGCTGTTCCCGGTGGGTATGGACCTGAAAACGATCTATCCGGAGAACAAGATCGCGGATGAGGCGAACAACGGTTTTATCTTGAACTTGATCGAGTCGTTATTGATCGTTATCGTGATTATCTTTATCGTGATGGGGTCCCGTGCCGGTATGTTGGTCGGTAGTTCGTTGTTGTTCTCGGTAGGTGGTACCTTATTGATCATGTTGATCTGGGGTGTCGGCTTGAACCGAACCTCGTTGGCGGCCTTTATTATCGCTATGGGTATGTTGGTGGATAACGCTATCGTGGTGACGGATAATGCCCAAGTCGGTATCAAGCGGGGACTTTCCCGTTATCAGGCGTTGATCGATGGCGCGACGAAACCGCAGTGGGCGTTGTTGGGCGCTACCTTTATCGCCGTATGTTCTTTCTTGCCGATGTACTTGGCACCGGCATCCGTGGCCGAGATCGTGAAACCGTTGTTTATCGTATTGGCGGTATCCTTGGGATTAAGCTGGGTCTTGGCCTTGACGCAAACGACTACCTTCGGTAATTTTATCTTGAAAGAGGCGAAACCGGGTGAGAGCAAAGACCCGTACGATACGAAGCTGTATCATAAATTTGAGTCGGTATTGGGCCGTTTGATCAAGCGTAGATATGTAACGATCTCTACCGTGGTAGCTACGTTATTCCTTTCCTTGTTCGTGATGAGCATCATGCCGCAGAGTTTCTTCCCGATCATGAGCAAGCCTTATTTCCGTGCGGACTTGATCTTCCCGGAAGGATATAGCATCTACGACGTGGAGACGAACGTGAAGAAGATAGAGGAGGAATATCTCAGCAAGAATGAGAATATCAAATCATACTCGTTTACCTTGGGAGGTTCGCCGGTACGTTATTACTTGGCCAGTTCTTCTATCGGTCCGAAGCCAAACTTCGCCAATGTGTTGATCGAGACACAAGATCCGGAGGATGCGCAAGCGGAAGAGGGTAAGTTCTACGATTATATGGTCGCTAACTATCCGAATATATTGACCCGTTCGGCTTTGTTCGCCTTGTCTCCGGTTCCGGATGCGGCGATCGAGATCGGTTTTATCGGCGATAACGTAGATACGTTGGTTGCCTTGACGCAAAGGGCGCAGGAGATCGCCCGGAATTATGATCAGGTGATGGAGGTTCGCAATAGTTGGGGTAACAAGGTTCCGGTATGGAAGCCGCTATATTCCCAAGAGAAAGGTTTGCGTCTGGGTATTACCCGTCAGCAGGTGGCTTATTCCTTGCGTTCGGCTACGAATGGCGTACCTTTGGGTGAGTATCGTGAGGGCGACGTGTTTATGCCGATCTTACTGAAAGATGCGGATAAGGATTCTATCAGTCTGAATGATATAAAGACTTTGCCGGTTTATAGCGCTAAAGGCCGTTCGGTAAAAGTGGAGCAGGTGATCGATGATTTCTCGCTGGATTATGAGTTTAACGTAGTGAGACGATTCAACCGTGAGCCGTGTATGCTTATGCAGTGTGAGCCGAAGCGTGGCGCCAATACGATGGCTGCTTTCAGTCATTTGTGGAAAGAGGTACAGGAGAAGATTCAGGTGCCGGAAGGATATAAGATGACGTATTTCGGTGAGCAATCCGAGCAAGATAAAGGTAATAAGGCGATCGCCGCTAATATCCCGTTGATGTTCGGTTTGATTTATGTCACCTTGTTATTCTTATTCCCGAAATATTACCGGAAACCGGTATTGATCATGGCGATGCTGCCGTTGATCTTCATTGGTGTGGTATTGGGATTGTTGGTGTTCGGTAAGTCCCTCGACTTCTTTGCTATGCTGGGTCTGTTGGGCTTGATCGGTATGAATATCAAGAATGCGATCGTGCTGGTGGACGAGATCGGTTTACAATTGAACGCGGGCTTGTCTCCGGTGAATGCCGTGATAGAGGCAACGAAAACCCGTATCGTTCCGGTGACGATGGCTTCCGGTACGACGATCTTAGGTATGTTGCCGTTGTTGGGTGACGCTATGTTCGCCGGTATGGCGGCTACCATCATGGGTGGTCTGTTCGTATCTACGATCTTGACGATCTTCGTGCTTCCGGTTACTTATTGTGTTTTCTTTAAGATTAAATCAGAGTAAAAGGTATGAGAAATAAAATAATCATAGGTTGTTTATTGTTGGGTGCCTTGTCCGCTAAAGCGCAAGACACCCGGCTATCGGCTGTGGAATATAAGGAACGGGTCCTTGAATACAGCCGTCAAATCAAGCAAAGCTCTGAGGAGCGTATCGCTATGCAGCATGCGATCAAGGCCGCTAAGACCGGTTTCTTCCCTTCGGTAGACTTCTCCGGCAGTTATCAGTATCGTATCAATAAATATGATTTGGATTTCGGACCGGGCATGTCCGTAGAGATGGACCATAATACGTATAGCCTAGGCGCTACGGTGAGCCAGCCCATCTATGCCGGCGGACAGATCTATAATAACTATAAGGCAGCTCAGGTACAAGGCAAGATCACCGAGCAAGCGGAAGAATTGACAACGGATAATATCGTTTATTCCGCCGATTTGAACTATTGGACGGCCGCCGCACGTAAAGGTATGTACGATGTGATGTGCCAGTATGTAGACATTGTCGGGGAGTTGGCGAACGTGTTGACGATCCGTTTCAATGACGGCCAGATCAGTAAGACCGATTTATTGCAAGTGGAGTCCCGCTTGAAAGAAGCGGAATTGAATAAAAGCTCGGCTTATAAGGAATATCAGATCGCGTTACAGAACTTGAACTCATTGATGGGTGTATCTCCGTTAGACCCGATCGAGGTGGAAGATTCCATTACGACCTATCTGGCCTTGCCGTTGCAAGTAGGAGAGGATGTAGCTCTTCGGAATCGTCCGGACTACGCTATTTCCGAGTTGAACATAGAGTATCAAAAGAGACAGATCAATTTGTCGAAGGCGAAATATAACCCGTCTTTGGCGATCGGTTTTCAAGGTACTTGGGGTACGCCGATGTTGAACGTGAAAGGTTCGGACCAGTTGTGGACTCCGGCCGTCTTCGCTTCCTTGAAGATACCTTTGTTCCGTTGGGGAGCCCGTTTCAAGGAGGTAAATTCCCAGAAGGCCATCCTTCGTAGTAAGGAATACGCCTTGGACAATACGCGTGATAAGATCGCTCAAGAGGTAGCGAACGCATGGACAAGCCTAACCGAGTATACGAAACAAATTACCGTCGCGGAAGAGGCTTGTAAGATTGCCGAGGAGAACCTTGATTTGAATACCTTCAGCTACAACGAGGGTAAACTACCGATCTTGGATGTGCTCTCCGCCCAATTGTCATGGATTCAGTCTTACAGTAGCTTGATCCAGACTTGGTATCAGCAAAAGGCTTCTTTAGCCCAATATAACAAGGCTATAGGTATTCGCCGTTTGCAGTAAAAGAAACATATTTATACTTAGAAGACAAGGTCCCTTATTTTGGAAACGAGATAAGGGACCTTCTTTATGAAATAAAACGTCCTTTATTCCGTTAGGTAAACTGAAGATTGCTACATTTGCATACAATCTTGTCTGTTTGGGATACTCGTCGGAATCCGGACTTTTTAAGTAGAATGATGAAATAATAAGATGTATACAAAGTTACTAGATAAACAAACAAAACTTGCCCTAATCGGACTAGGATATGTCGGGCTTCCTATCGCGATGGAATTCGCTAAACATGTTTCCGTTATCGGATTTGATATCAACGAGGATCGCTTGGACAAGCTTCGGAACGGTATAGATCCGTGTGGTGAGCTTTCCTCTGAGGTATTTGAACATAAGGACATCACATTTACTTCTTCTATAGAGAAGCTAAGGGAGGCTTCTTTTTACGTGATAGCTGTTCCTACCCCGATAGACAGCCATAACGAGCCGGATCTATCCCCTTTGTTGGGTGCGACTCGCACGGTAGGCAAAGTCCTTAAACGAGGCGATTATGTAGTATACGAATCTACCGTATATCCGGGATGTACGGAAGAGGATTGCATCCCGATCTTGGAGGAGGTTTCAGGGTTGAGAGTAGGAGAGGACTTTAAGGTTGGATATTCACCGGAACGAATCAATCCGGGTGATAAGGTACATACCTTGGTAAATACCGTGAAGATCGTTTCTGGCTGCGATGCCGAAGCTTTGGAAACGATATCGGAAGTCTATAAGCTGGTCGTTCAAGCGGGGTTGCACCGTGCGCCTAGTATCAAGGTAGCCGAAGCCGCCAAGATTATCGAGAATACCCAGCGTGACGTGAATATAGCCCTTATGAACGAGCTTTCCATTATTTTCGATCGAATGGGGGTAAATACGTTTGATGTCTTGAAAGCCGCCGGAACAAAATGGAATTTCCTGCCTTTCTCTCCCGGATTGGTAGGTGGGCATTGTATAGGGGTAGATCCTTACTATCTGGTGCATAAAGCCAAAGAATTGCAATATCACACGAAGATGATCAACTCCGGTCGCTACGTGAACGATTCCATGGGACGGTATATCGGAAAGAAGGTCGTGAAAAAGATTATCTCGCAGGGGAAAAATATCCTAGGAGCGCATGTGTTGGTGATGGGTATGACTTTTAAGGAAAACGTATCGGATATACGTAACTCGAAAGTAGCCGATATTATCAATGAGTTTAAGGACTTCGGAGCCGAGGTCGATGTGATGGATCCGTTCGCTTCCCCTTTGGAAGTATTGCAAGAGTACGGTATCCGGTTAGTAGAGAGGCCCGGGAAGAAATATGACGCGGTAGTGGTAGCTGTCGCTCATACGACTTATTTGAAGCTGGATGAGTCCTACTTCATGTCGATCACGAACGAACATGCCGTGTTGGCGGACGTGAAAGGAGTCTATCGAGGTAGCATCCATCAGATGATCTATTGGAGTCTGTAATTGTTAAAAAGTAACACAAGCTGCAAAGAAATTTCGATAAACTTAAAAAAATGTGTTGTACAATATCTTTTTTTATTTGCTCAATTATATTAATTAGCCCATCTTTGCATGCAGATAACCTAAACAATCTTTTTGCCTTAAAGACTAATACCTATTAAAAACCTATAAAGAGAGCCTTTGCGAAAAGGCTCTCTTTATGATTTTCAAGGGATTAGTAGTTCGTTTCCTCTATCTTTGAGGTGATTCTGCTAATAGCCTCATTCAGTTTGTCTTCGGGTAATATTACGTTAAAATCTCCCCAGAAACCCTCGTCGTAGTTGAAGTGAGTATCCGAGAAAACCGTGCGGGTGGGAAGGGATTCAATGCGTGAGAAGCGGTTCACATTGGCTGTATCTATCTTACAGGTAACCATTTCGAACCAAGTATGTAAAATATTTGTGTTAAAAAGTTGTCTTCTTTTTTTAATTTTAAAATGCAGATCTCCCCGGATATGGTTAATGTAGTAGGTGCCATTCCATTGCTTGTAAGATACCGTATAGGCTACTTTCTGGGGCGTGATCCGTAAATTCCGGCTTTTTCTCTCGACGAACATGCCGGCCGCTTGCTCGATATATTGGGGATTGACCTCAAAGTCCACTCTTAATAAGGCATTATTTTCCATGTCGATATATATCTGTCCCCGATAAAGCGGTTCATTGATACTCTTTCGTTGCTCGAAAGAGATGACGTTAGCAAGTCGATCACCCACTACCGTGATGTCGGTATGGGCGTATGTATAGGGTGAATCCGGGCTAGGATCCAGAAACTCCGGTAACTGTTTCATCAAGTCCAAGACAAGGCAGGAGTAGATACCCGACTTCATTTTTGTGATCAATGTGTCCTTTTCCTGCTCGTTACTGATGCGGCGCATCTTTAGTAGTTTCACTTGATCGGCCAAGGCATTGCTGTGGTAAGATGCCTTATATACCTTAAAAACAGCCTCGGTCAGTCCTACGAGTCCTTTTTTACGTTCAACGCCTTCTCTGTAAAATGTGGTAAGGTAAATCGGGTGCTGGGAATAATTGCTTCTTCTCTCGTCCAGCATCTCCTGTAATAAGCGTTTCGGATTGGTTAGACGCACGATAACTTCTTGGATGGAGATTACTTTAGGCTCTAGGGATAAGACGGTATGTTTATCTATTAACTCCCGACCATCTATCTCTTGGGGAAGATAGCCGATATGAGAGAAACGTACCTTGGATAATCGGAGTGAGTCCGGTAATTTCAATCGGAACTCTCCATTCTGGTTGGTGATGGTGCCGATAGCGGCCTCGCCGATTCCTACCGATCCGAACGCGATTGGCTCATGGGTATATTGATCCTGTAAAGAACCTTCTATCGAGAAATAGGTTTGTATGGAATCGGGAGTTACGGATGCGCTTTTAGGAGCGGAGGGACTCTCTGGCAGATAAAGCAAGAGATGGTTCTCTATCGTACGGATCGCCAGATTTTTATTACCGGTAATAGCGTATATAGCTTCTTGTATCGTATAATCTCCACCTTTTATCGATGTTGTTTGTTCATTATCGATAATCTTACTGTCGTATATAAAAAGATAGCCGGAACGTTCCGTGACGAGTCCCAGCAATTGGTAGATATTTCCTTTTGATTTAGGCAATCGTATGACCTGTCCCAGTACGTTACCATTCTGGGCATTCATAGGGATGAGAGCTACGAGTAACAGCAACCATCCTACGATCAGCTGTCTCAAGGTTCGGAAATCATCCATATATTATTTTGTTGCGTACATTTTAGTTTTAACGCCGCGCAGATCAGTTCAGCCATCGTCGCGGGTGAGTTATTATAGAAACTAACGGTCAGCCGTCTATTCTCTAAATCAGCCGTTGTCTTCAATGGCATCTTCGGATATTCCAGATTAATTACATGCAAGATATCTCCTAAGCGCTCATCCTTAAACTGGATACGGCGGGTGTAATCGGAAAATTGTTCGTTATCTTGAGTCGGAGCTACTTGTAAACGGTTGGAGAATAAGGATACGGTTTGGCCGGCCTTTACCAGCGTTTGTTCTCCGTTCTTCTTGAGTGTCACTTTCACTAATCCCCGGCGAACGGCCAATTCAAAGGCGCTTTTATCCGAGCTTTTGATATTGAATGAGGTTCCCAATACCTCGATCCGGGCTTGCTCTGTCTCGATTAGGAAAGGACGTTCCTTATTCCCGCTTACATCAAAAAGGGCGTTTCCTAGTAGAGACACCTCTCTTTTTTCTCTTTGGAAATGTTCCGGATAGCTTAACTGACTGTTATCGGCCAGATAAACGATAGACCCGTCTTCCAAAGTCGTGACCAAGGTGGTGGAAGCCTCGTTATTATGCAGGGTGAGCAGAGTGGTTTCCGGTGTCCGTTCTTGTCCAAGGAAAATAGCCGTAGCTACCGATACACAGAGTATAACGATAGCGGCGGCCCATTTCATAAGTCCGATCCGGTATGGGATTTGTGTACCGGAAATTGGCTTATCCAGCAACCCGTCTTGCTCCAAGCGAGTGTATAATTGTTCCCATGCTTGGTCTGTCTTCGATTTATTTTTTTCTATTTGATTCATAACTGTTAGGTATAATTCTCGATTTCTTTTCTTAGTGTTTGTAGTGCCTTGGTCATTTCCGCTTCTACTGTCTTTATGGACAATGAGAGGCTGGAGGCTATCTCCGCATATTTCATTCCTTCGAAACGGTGCATCCGAAAGATCCGGAGGCGGCGTTCGGGCAATTTACCTAATGCCCGGTTGACCAAGGATTGCAATTCTTTGTACTCAAGTTGATCTTGCGGGGTATACGATTCGGATTCCGGATTCTCTCCGACTAAAACCGTATTCCGGTATCGGTATCGTACTTCCCGATGCTCCAGATATTGTAAGGACCGGTTCCGGGTAGCTCCATAAAGGTAGTTCTTGATGGAACGTAAGATTGGAAGAGATTCTCTTTCTTTCCAGAATACATAAAACAAGTCCTGAACGATCTCCTCCGCAACTTCCTGCTCTCCTGTTATACTGGTTGCGTACAGGCAAAGAGGGGTATAATAAAGCCTGAAAATACTTTCGAATGCTTTAATATCCCCTTCCTTGATCTTTTTGAGTACGAACAAATCCATAATAATTTGGTTTCAACAGATAATTGATAATGGACAAAGATAATGATTTGTCCATATCATTGTCGATAGTATATTTACACGGTCAATTTTTATGTTGCTTCTTTAATTTATATACCGCATTCTCCAAAGACTCGGTAGGCTCGATAATGTTGTAAGCTCCCCAGAAGTTCTCGTCGGCGAAGTCCGATACCTTGTCGGATAGAGACTGATCCGCTTTAAAAGACATCCGGTAGGGGATGGAGTTATTTTGTTCTTTACCATCGGTAACGACCATCTCGGATACGATCGTGTAGTTGGTAGAGAAAAGTTTTCGTTTCCAGTCGCATTTAAAGCGAACCTCATTGCGGATATAACTCAGATAGCTCATGCCGTCACGTTCTTTGTAAGTTACGAGGAAAGCTACCTCCACGGGTTTAAATCGCAAGCCAAAAGGCTTTTTGCGGAGGATGGCCTCGGTAGCCTTATTCCGGTCATCCATGCTGAGGGCGAATTCCGCACGGCTGAAGGAAAGCCGTTCCTTATCGATATATAATTTGCCGTAATATAAAGCGTAAGGCAAGATCGCTTGAGGTTGGAAACTGATTACGTAATGCGGTCGGTCGTTTAACATCACGCTTTCTTCCATACGGAAGGCGTAATAAGGTAAGATATTCGGGTCGAGCAATAAATCCGGATTCTTCACTACATCCACGTAAACGGATAGGTTAGGGCCTCCCAATAATTTCACGGCTAATGTGTCGCTAGCCTTCTCGCTCAATAATTTACGTCCTTTATAGATCTGTACCCGATCCCGTTCCACGTTCCTGTCCTTATAGGGAGTTTTGTAAACATCGATAACCGCTTCCGAGATATTGATGTAACGACGGCCTTTTTGTGCGGTCTCCCGGTAGAACCCGGTAAGCATGCTACCTGTGGCGATGTAATTCTTATTTACTTTCTCAATCGCCTCCTCTACGATATATCGAGGATCTCCGGCCCGGATAATGACTTCGCTAAGCGTATTCATGTTCGGTTCGAGTAATACCGTACATTCTAATATGTCCTTATCGTTCACGGGGATCAAGCCATTCAAATATCCGATATGCGATACTTCTACTTGTCTGGCATGGAGGCCGTTTTTCACTTTGATAGAGAACTCACCGTCATTATTGGTGATCGTTCCCACGTTGGTTCCCGGAATAGAGATATTTACGTATTCCAGTTTTTTTCGTGTTTGCTTGTCTTTTACTACACCGCTGACAGTGATAAACTCATCGTCTGCGCTATCCTGTGCCTTTATAGAGGTTACACCGCAAGCCAACAGTATCATCAGGATAAATCCCATAGTTTGTTTACAGAGCGCTTTCATATTTGTATTGTTTTAATGGTAAATAATCACTTTGTACTTATAGGATCGCTCAGAAAAGAAATACCCTATGGGATTTATCGAAAAAATCACACAACCTTTTGTCCGGGCTGCAAAGTCAACATTTCTTTAGGTACCGCTTTCTTGATGCTCTCTATTAAAATACCCGCTACGGTATGCCGGATAAAATCTTTACGGGTGACAAAGACGATCTCCCGTGTCGGCTTGGGAATGGCGAACGGACGTACCAATTCTTTCTGCTCTTTACTTAATTGCAGGGTAGCCAATTCCGGGATGAACGTAATACCGTTACCGCTTTCCACCATACGCATAAATGTCTCTAGGCTACCTAAACGGTAAGCGGCTTGGCGAACCTTTACCTTTTCCATCTGGCAGAAACGCATCAGCTGGTCACGGAAGCAATGTCCCTCGTCCAGCAGCCACAACCGCTCGTCGTTGATATCGGCGGTACGGATCAAATCCTTTTTGAAGATAGATTCATTATGAGCCACGTATCCGAAGAATTGCTCATAATATAATATGTCTCCTTGTAAATAGGATTCTGTGGGTTGGTTCGCTATGATAGCGGCATCGATTTCCCCGTTTTGCAGGGCGGCCATAGTGGGAGCGGTTTTCATTTCCAGCATACGGATGTCAAGATCCGTATGCTTTTCCGATAATTGCTGGAAAAAGCGAGGTAGCAAATAAGGGGCGATAGTCGGTAGCACCGCTAAGCGGAACGTACCTTTCAATGACTGTTCCTCCTCGTTCACGATATCTTTGATAAGAGAAGCTTGATAGAGGACATTTCTCGCTTGCTCAATAACCTTACGTCCGGCAGGTGTGGGGCGAACGGGCTGCAGGTTTCGATCGAACAATTTAATACCTAGTTCGTCTTCCAGCTTTTGGATCATCATACTCAATGTCGGTTGTGTCACCCTACAATGCTCTGCTGCCTTTGCGAAATGACGATAAGTATCCACCGCTAGGATATATTCGAGTTGCTGTATATTCATAGTACTTAATTTTACAAGCGTTAGAAATTAATGAAGACAAACTTACGGAAAAACGCTGGAATAATCGAATAAAAGTGGAAGAATAAAGCAACTTAATTTGAGTATTAGGCATTTAGGGGGAAATCGGGGAAGTTGGGTGAAAAGCCAAAATACATTTGCTTATCATGGAACAGACGAATGGGCTAACTGGATGATAGATTTACACAGAAAAAATATGTAACTTTGGAGAGTAATTTACAAATGGTTTACAGTCGTATATATAATGAGCTAAAAATTAATTGATTAAAGTATATGTCAGACAGTATCGTCATTATTCCTACATACAACGAGAAGGAGAATATTGAGAATATCATTCGTGCCGTGTTCGGGCTGGAGAAAGTGTTTCATATCTTGGTGATCGATGATGGCTCTCCGGATGGGACGGCGGCTATCGTGAAGGGCTTGCAGAAGGAGTTCCCGGAGCGTCTTTTTATCGTGGAGCGTAAGGGGAAGCTGGGATTGGGTACCGCTTATATCCGGGGTTTTAAATGGGCTATCGAGCATAAATATGATTTTATTTTCGAGATGGACGCCGATTTCAGTCATAATCCCAATGACCTGCCGAAGCTATACGCCGCTTGTACCGGGCAGGGTGCCGACGTAGCCATCGGGTCGAGGTATTGCAACGGGGTGAATGTGGTGAACTGGCCGTTGGGCCGTGTGTTGATGTCTTATTTCGCCTCGGTGTATGTCCGTATCGTCACGGGTATGAAGATACAGGATACGACGGCGGGTTTTAAATGTTACCGCCGTGAGGTGCTGGAGACGATCGATCTGGACCGTGTCCATTTCAAGGGATACGCCTTTCAGGTGGAGATGAAGTTTACGGCTTATAAGTGCGGCTTCAAGCTCGTGGAGGTGCCGATCATCTTTATCAACCGTGCCTTGGGTGTCTCCAAGATGAACTCTTCGATATTCGGGGAGGCTTTATTCGGCGTCCTTCAGTTGAAATGGTGGAGTTTCTTCAGGAAGTATCCGAGGAAACATGCGAGCCATGCCTAATGAAAACAGAGTTTGACAATTTATAATAGGATAAGAAAGATGAATAAAATATTAATCCAAAATCCGAGAATCATCAACGAGGGCCGTTCTTTTATCGGCTCGGTGTTGGTGGAGGGGGATAAGATCGCGGCGGTGTTCGAGGGGGAGGTTCCCGGGAACGTGCGTGCCGAGGCGAACCAAGTGATCGACGCTACGGGGAAATGGTTGATACCGGGCGTCATCGATGATCAGGTGCATTTCCGGGACCCCGGGCTTACCCATAAGGGGGATATCGGGACCGAGAGCCGTGCGGCCGTGGCCGGTGGCGTGACGACCTTCATGGACATGCCGAACACGAAGCCACAGACCACGACGATCGCCGATCTGGAATGGAAATTCAACCGTGCCGCCGAGGTCTCCCGTGCGAATTATTCCTTCTTCTTCGGTGGGACAAACGATAATATGGACGAGATCCGCAGGCTGGATCGTAGCCGTGTGCCGGGACTGAAACTCTTCCTCGGCTCGTCTACGGGAAATATGCTGGTGGACAAGAAAGACTCGTTGGAGCGTATCTTCGGCGAGGCTGGTATGCTGATCGCCATCCATGCGGAGAAAGAGGAGGTGATCCGGCGTAATATCCAGTATTACACGAACCTGCATGGCGAGGATCTGGATATCTCTTTCCATAGCAAGATCCGTAGCGAGGAGGCCTGCTACCAATGCTCGGCCGAGGCGGTTGAACTGGCTACCCGCTTGGATTCCCGTTTGCATATCCTGCATCTCTCCACGGAAAAGGAATTATCGTTGCTCAGTAACCATCTTCCCTTGAGCGAGAAAAAGATAACCGGCGAGGTCTGCGTGCACCATCTGTGGTTTCATGACGGCGACTACGCCCAATTCGGTAATCGTATCAAGTGGAATCCTTCTATCAAGACGATCGAGGATCGCGCGGCGCTGCGTGAGGCGGTCAATAACAATACGATCGATATCGTGGCTACCGACCATGCCCCGCATCTACCGGAGGAGAAGCAAGGCTCTTGCTTGAAGGCGGCTTCCGGAGGACCGCTTATCCAGCACTCCTTGATCACGATGTTGGAGCTGGCGATGGAAGGCCGTTTCACGTACGAGAAGGTGGTCGAGAAGATGGCGCATATGCCGGCGGAGCTGTTTCGTATCGATAGGAGGGGATACATCCGTCCCGGATACTACGCCGATATCGTATTGATCGATCCGGAGCAGACTTGGACGGTATCGAAGGAGAATATCTTGTACAAATGCGGCTGGTCTCCTTTCGAGGGCTATACGTTCCACCATGGCGTATGGAAGACTTTCGTGAATGGCGAGTTGGCCTATGGCGATGGAGAGGTGAATGACGCCGTGAGAGGTAAAGAAGTCCGTTATCTATAGTAGTAGAGACGGGGGAGATACCCCGTCTCACCCTATCTATTGGATATCGATCAGTTTATGGGTTTGCAGACTTAGTCTCCACCGGGGATGCCGGAGGATGTAATCCACTACCTCTTTCGTATTTTGGCAGGAGCAGGGTTGCAGGAAATGGTACCGTGCGGGGATTTCGGCGTATGCGGACAGGTCTTGCCCGGTATAAACCACCTTTATCTCGTCGACTCTTTCCAATACCACCGGGGCGTTCTCCTTGGGCGAGCAAGTCACCCAGTCGATGCCGTCGGGCAAGGGGCGTGTGCCGTTGGTCTCGATACAGATCTGTTTCCCCGCCTCACGTAAGCGGGATATAAGCGCCTTGTCGATCCACAGACTAGGTTCTCCTCCCGTCAGGATCACCATCCGTGCGGGAAAGGAAGATACCTTCTCCACGATCTCCTCGTCCGTCATCATTACGCCCTCCTCGTGGCGGGTGTCGCAGAAGCTACATCTCAGGTTGCAACCGGAGAAGCGGACGAATACGGCGGGAGTCCCCGTATGGAACCCTTCGCCTTGCAAGCTGTAGAATATCTCGTTAATCTTCCTCATAGATCGCCGTGTTACCCTCAGACTCTTTTACCTCTACCTTGAAACAAGACGGGATCTGCTCGTATACCCAAAAGGCTATGTTCTCCGCCGTCGGGTTGAAAGGCAGGATATCGTTCAAGTTCTGGTGGTCCAACAGGGATTTCACCGATCTCTTGATATGGCTGAAATCGACTACCATGCCATCGGCGTTTAATTCCTTGGAGCGGCAATAAACCGTGATCATCCAATTGTGACCATGTAGATTCTCACATTTGCTGGGGTAGGACAATCTCAAGCTATGGGAAGCGGAGATCTCCATACGTTTAATTACGGTATACATACGATAATAATGTTTATACGATAAATAATAATGTACCTAATGTCACCTCGGCACACAAAAAAATCCCGGATATTAATCCGGGATGCAAATATACGAAATATTTAGTTTGTTTGTACGACACTTGTCTACGATCGGTAGAGACAGGCGGTACGTCGATCGGCTATGCCTCTTGGTTCAGCGCCTTCATCGAGAACAGGAAGGTCGTTCCTTTGCCCTCGCCCTCGGACTCGAACCAAAGCTTTCCTCCATGAAGCTCCACGAAGTCCTTGCAAAGCATCAATCCCAGACCGGAGCCTTTCTCGTTCTTCGTCCCGTAGGTCGTGAAATGCGAGTCTTGTTTCAAGAGCTTGTCTTGATCCTCTTTCTTGATGCCCTTGCCGGTATCTTTCACGCTAACGGTTACGAAATCCCCCTCGGAGCGTGAGGATAAGGTGATCGTACCCCCCTCGAAACTAAACTTCATGGCGTTAGAGATCAGGTTACGGATAATCGTCTTGAGCATATCGATATCGACCAAGCCTACCAGCTCTTTATCCAGATTTTCTAGGATAATCTTCACGCCTTTTTGCGCCGCCATCGGGATATACATCTCGGCGGTACTATCGATGATACTGTTTATGTCGGTCTGTTGCTTATATACGTGCTGCTTGTTCAAGCGGTTCTTGGCCCATTTCAGCAGGTTGTCCAGCAAGAGGAAGATCTCCTCGGAGGTCTTGTTCATCATCTGGATCATCTCGTACACCTCGTCGCCTACCCGCTCCTTGTCCACCATCATCAAGATGGCGTTATTCATCATTTTCAACGAGCCTAGCGGGGAACGCAGGTCATGGGCGATAACGGAGTATAGCGTATCCCTAGACTCGATCGTGTTCTCCAGCTCGGCCTTGATGCGCTTGATGCTGTAAAGCTCGTAGCGGTGGGCCACCCTCTTCACCAGCTCCTCACGTTGGAAAGGCTTTGTGACGTATTCGGTGGCGCCCAATTGGTAACCTTTCACGATGCTTTGCATATCGCTTAGGGCGGACATGATAATCACGGGTATATCCGTAGTCTCGGGATTGCTTTTCAGATGCTGGAGGACCTCATATCCGTCCATCTCAGGCATCATGATATCGAGTAATATCAGATTTGGGTGTTTCTCGTTAGCTATGCGTAGCGCTTTTGTCCCGCTGTCGCAAGTCAAAAGCGTATATCCCTCTTTCTTCAGTATGGCTTGTACTAGCATGACGTTTGTAGGGACATCATCTACGATAAGAACTTTATACTCTGAGGCCAATTTATCCATTGTATCTAAATTGTGTTCTAGTTTTCTTGATATTCAAATAGTATCAATAGCGCAAAAGTATTAATTAAAGTCGACATATAACGACTATTTATCCATCTATTTTTTTATTTTTTTATCCCGCGCCTCGTTTGGCTTTTTCCCAAGCGCCTGTGCCTTTATGCTTAGCGAGATAGCTATACCCTCGTATGACATTGATATTCATGAATAAAAAGTAATAAGGAATGAATAATAGCTTGTTCCGGAGGTTTCGTTGTTCCATTTTATACCCCAAGTATCCCATCAGGTAAAACGCTAGTTGCAGGGCAAGGATGACCGTGTAAAGGGTATGCCCGGTACAGGCAAGGAGCAGGTTGAGGGGCAGGAGGGCGAAGAGCACGACCGGCGTCAGCGTCCAGCGCAGTACCCGGTGGCTGATGTATTGGAAGCTCAGTATCCCATACCGGAACATATTCAATAATCCCCGTAGCCGCCATACCGATTGCAATCCTCCGGCCGATATGCGTACTTTACGTTTCTCCTCCTCCCGCATGTTCAGGGAGGCGCTCTCGAGGGCGTACGCCTCTTTGCTGTAGGCGATCTTGTAGCCTCTCATCGCTATGCGCAGGGAGAGGATGAAATCGTCCAGCAGGGTATCTGGGGGCATCTGCTCGAAGAGGGAGGTACGGATGGCGAAGAGCTCGCCTGCCGCTCCGACGGCGGAGTATAGGCGGTAGTCCAGTCGCTTGAGGGCGGACTCGTATTTCCAGTATATGCCTTCTCCGGCGGTGGCTCCTTGCTCGGCTTGTATCTCTACCCGTTTCTCTCCGGCCACGCAGCCTACCCGTGGGTCGCTGAACTGGCGTATGATCTCCTTGATGGCGCCCTTGTTCAGCATCGTGTTGGCGTCGGTGAAGATGACGTAGGGGGTATTCACGTAGGGGAGGGCCCGGTTCAAGGCGGCGGTCTTTCCTTGTCGCCGCGGTTGGTACAGTACGGTGACCTCCGGGTACTCTTTCAGTCTCTCATTCGTGTTGTCATTGCTTCCATCGGTGATCCAGACCAGTCTCAGCTTATCCGCCGGATAATCCAGTTGTCTGCAATTCACCATCTTGCTCGCCACGATCGCCTCCTCGTTGTAGGCGGCTATCAGCAACGTGGCCTCCGGTAGTGTCTCGGGAAGGCGGGGGAGCCGGGGTTTAACGAACAGCTCCTTGATCTTTACCATAAGGTATAATACGATCCCATACCCCAGATAGGTATAGAAAACGATCCCGATGCCGATCCAGAAGAGGATCTCAATGACTTGACAGCTCTTTTCCATAATTCATATCCTTGTTGATTGCGATTAATCCGTTTATTAATCCCTTGCCTAGCGCCCCGATCAGCCGGAATTTCCCTTTTACGAGATAGATCGAGAGGCGTTTCGGGAAAGCCACTAGGGTTTGGTAGATGTATGAGTAAATCCTTTCATCCCTTTTATCGATCGATCGTTTGGCGAATAAAAGGCGGTTGCGGGTATGATAATAGACCTGAAGCGGACTTTGTTTCCCTACGCTCATGCTCTCCTTATGATAGACGGTGGAGGTAGCCTCGTACCAGATTTTCAGCCCGGCCCGCCTTATTTGCACGCACCAGTCCAGCTCCTCGTAATAGAGAAAATAAAATTCAGGCATCATCCCGAACTTCTTGATATCCGTGGTCCGGATCATCATGGCCGCACCGTGGGCGAATGCCGTATAGCGGGATTTATTGAATTGTCCCGTGTCGGTTTGACCGAATCCGATATTCTCGTTGCGGAGGGTAACCGGGCTCATCGGGGTGGAGCCTGCGTACTGTAGCTGCTTCTTCTCAGGCCAGCACGCTATCTTGGGGGAGACACATCCTATTTGCGGATTGTTGTCGAGAGCCCTTGCTAGGTTCTCCAGTATCGGTTGGTTGATGATCGTGTCGTTGTTGAGAAACAGGATATAATCACCGTCGGCGTATGAAATCCCTAGGTTGTTCCCGCCGGCGAACCCGAGGTTCTTGTCGCTGCGAATCACTATCGGCTTGGGGCTATATTTACTGAGTACGCGGTGTTCGCCGTGATTTTTCGAGCCATTATCGATGATGATAATCTCATAAGGATAGGTCTCGTACCGACCGAACGACTCGATTAGGTCTACGGTATCATCCTTCCCATTGTAATTGATGGTGATGATGGATACTTTTTTAGCCATTATTTTCTTTATTTTTTATCGTTATGTCATGAGGAGTACTCTGGAAGCTGGTGTCCTTCTCCTTCACCCGGCGCAAGGAGGCTATATATCCTTTTATCAAGACGCAAAAGAGAAAAGGGAGCCTCGACAGGTTCATGTAGAGCTTCCGGGTATGCATCTTCCGGGGGATAGCCAGCGTATACGTCAAGATGCTGACCAGTATTAGCCCATACCATTTCAGGGCAAGCGGGAAAACCGTGAGGCTCCATGCCAAGGCGAGGAGGGACGGGATGATCAGTTTTAATATTCTCGGGAGCGGGAACCATTGGACCGCCTTGTCCATATAATTCCAGTTGAGGGTACGGAGGTCGAGATGCCGTATGATCAAAGAGAATGCCAGCAGTTGGGCATGGAACCAGCGGGATCTTTGCCGTGCCATGACCTCTTGGCGTGAGGTCTTCTCGTCGTACACGAGGATGTCCTCGGCGTAATCGACAAAGATATTTTCCGTGGCGAGATAGATCTCCAGCTCCTTGTCCTCGGCGAAAGTGCCGCATTGGGGCATGTGGGATTTCAGCCATCCGAAGTCGAATACCATGCCGGAGCCTATCAAGGAGGAGGAGATCCCGACATTGACCCGCCCCTTGCGGAAGATGGTGTTGTTGATCTCCTCGGAGATACCGTCCCATACCGCTATCGGCGTATTGTCGTTCTTGAGGGTACGGTGCGCTTGCAGGGCGATGTTGTCTTGCGTGATATCGTTGACCCGGGTCAGGAAATCCGTATCCGTGAGGTTGTCGGCATCGAGGATGACGACCTTATCGATTCCCTCTTTCAGGTATTCCAAGGCGTAGGTGATGGACTTATGTTTCATGCTATGCTTGAAATCCGGCGTGAGGAGCTCGATCGGGAGCTTGGCGAGCGCTTGGTTCGTTTCCTCCCGCATATGGTCCGATACCACGATCACCCGGTATTTGTCCGCCGGATAGTCTTGCAAGAGGATGCGCTCCACGGATTCCTGTATGACTTGGTCTTCCTTATAGGCGGCGAAGATGACGGCGAACTTCTGGAGCCGTATGCTCCGGTGCTTCCGGTACCTCCTCCGAAAAAAGGACGCCAACGTAAAAAATAGGTCATAGCCTATGAAAAAGGCGATGAAAATGAATAGGGCGATATCTATGTAGATCAACAAGTGCATTCGCTTTTTTTTACAAAAGTACTTATAATTTTCAATAAGAGTTTGATTCTGCCGTTTTTTTCTCACCTAAGGGGGCCATATCTTTCCCAGCGAGCTCAGCGCCGCCGAGAGTATCAGCCCCCAGCCCAGCAGGTTCAAGGGGCCGGGCGAGGGGTGGACGAGAGCGAGAGTATCGCCCCGATAGCCGCCAACGCCGCCTCCCGCATGTCTAGCAGGAGGGAGAGTGCCGCCAGCAGGAAGAGGCTGGCCAAGGCGAGCAGGCGGAAGTGGGGGAAAGGGGGGCGTGGGCTCCGTGGGAGTGTCGGTCGTGTCATGGGGCGGTTGTTTTTGGGGCGTGTGAGATCCTAGGTTTAGCAAGAAATCCAGCAGGCTGCGGACGAAGGCTAGTATTTGTCGTATCTTATTCATATCAATTGTTGTTTTTTAGGGATGAGTAAATCGGTTCGATCTCGCGGCAGAGCTGTACCAGCGTCTCCCGGTAGCGCTCCCGGTTGTCGCCGTTCAGCTCGCTGATGTAGGGGCTGTAGGCGATGGCCTTGGCGTAGTCGGCGGGGAAACGGCTCATGGCGGCGGCCTGCGGGTAGGAGCAGACGAGGAGGCGGGCGAAGTCGAGGTAGGAGTTGCGTGCCGAGTCGTAGCGGCGGAACAGCAACTCGCCCCGCTTGTATCGGGCGGTGACGCGGCCCCCGTGCCAGAAGGCGTTGCTCGCCCCGTAGCCGGTGATGCCGAAATGGTTGTTGGCCTCACGGGCTAGGCGGGAGGTGCCCCAGCCGCTTTCTAGGGCGGCTTGGGCAAGGAGGATGATGGGGTTTAGGTGGAAGCGGTCGCCGGCGGACTGGGCGTCGGCAAGGTGGGTGGAGATATAGGCTTGTTTCATGATATATACGATGAATTATGGTTTGATTTTTCTTGGAAAATTAATCTTAAATTACTATCTTTGAATAAGTTAATAAATAAACAGCATCAGTATGGAAAAGCGGGAGACCGGTGTCGGCGCCTATTATTTTTGTGATATAGCGATGAGTTATTTTCCCTTATTGTCGAAGAAGAAAGCCTCGGATAAGCTATCCCGGTGGATACGTGTCAGCGGAAAGTTGATGGAGCGGCTGGAGGAGTGCGGATGGCATCCCCGCCAACGGATCTTATCGCCCCGTCAGCGGGAGTGCATCGTTTCTCATCTAGGGGAGCCTTGAGTCAGATTTCGTCGGGGGATTCGCTGTCGCCTCCTCCCGGGGCGGGTGCGTCGGGCACGATCTTCTCGAACTTGGCGAGGCCGGTGACGCTCTTTAGCGTCACGCTCGGACGGAAGACGATCCGGGGACGTTTGATAAGGGAGGCGTTGAAGTCGGACTCCAGCTTGGTGCCCTTGCTGCCGATCACGGCTTGGAAGTGGCCGAGATCGCCCAGCTGGACGGTCTCCCCTTTCTGGAGGCGTTGCTTGAGGATGTAGAGGAGGCCGTCTACCACGACCTGCACGTCGCCCCGGGAGGCGGTGCTGCGGTCGGCGATCTGGTCGCACAGCTCCTCGAAATCGCAGGTGCCGGTGGACTTGTTCACGGCGTAATACAACTTGGAGCCGGCGGCGGCTCCCTTGGTCATGTCTTTTCGTAAGACTAATCGGTACTTGATCGGCATAATGTCTGGTGTTTTATTGATTACGTCGTAAAGGTACGACATGCCGCCGGTGGGATTCCGGTCAACGGGGACGAAGGGGGGCGAGGTCGGGTGAATGGGGGTAAAGAGGTGATTTTAGGGGGGAGAATGCTTGTTTGTCAAGAAAAATAAGCGTATGTTTGCCTTATCAAAATTCGATTGACATGAAAAATTTACGGTATGAAAGAGAAAGACAAGCGGCGAGACGCGAGAGGTGAGTCCCGTGAACGGGCGAAGTGCCAGCGTGAGACGTTGGGCAAATATTTTTACGATTTGTCAAAACTGACGTTCACGGCGTTGGTGCTGGGTGGAATAGCTATGTTATTCCAATCGGAAAAGATAGAGATAAGTATGATTGGAATGTTCATGGTAGGGATCTTGTTCTCTGTCGGGTTAGCTTTCTGTGGTAATAAAATCTTGAAATAATAAAGAGCTATGAATCCATTGACATTTCTTTTCGGGGTAATGCTATTGATACTTGTGGTGTTTATCGTTTGGATGTACACGCCATCCGGCAAGCGTTGGTTGGATAGCATGAAATAAAAGGACTATCGTATTTCCGGTCCGGACACTACTGTGTTTGGCTTCGGATACTACTGTGTTGGCTTCCCGGCACAATAGTGTTCGGTGCCAAACACAGTAGTGTTTTTTTGTGGGCGGCTGATGGTTGGCGGGTCAGCCCTCCACCCGCCTCACGCTCTGGCTTCCCAGCACCCTCCCGATCCGGTCGCTCAAGGCGAAACAATCCCTTAGTTCCCCGAGGCATGCCGCCCGCTCACCGGTCGAGGTAGCGGAGCGGAGGCGTGCGGCCGTGCGTTGTAGCCGGTCGTGTATGAAAGGCTCGGCGTAGAGGAAGAGCTGGCGTTCGGCCTCGTCGGGCAAGAGTTCGTCGGGGAGCCTTTCCGGCGGTCCCTCCTCCGGGTAGGAGGAACGGAGGGAGAGGATGAGGGCGGAAAGAGACTCGTCCGTGATCCCGTCCGGATGGCCGCCTCCCGAGAGGAGAGTCAGCAGGTCGAGATGGGCGGGTTCCGTCAGGGGCATCCCGCCGGCGGACAACTCGGAGGCGACCCATGCCGGGAGGGAGATACCGCTACCATCCCCGGCGTAGAACATCCGGTCGTGGTTGGCGAGGCAGAAACGCAGCAAGGCCCTTTCCCGGAGGCGTGCGGGAGGGAGGCCCGTCACTACTTCCGCCGGCCCTGTCCGGACAGGCTCGCCGGGAGAGGCGGACAACTCCTCACGCAATACGTCGAGAGGGATACCCGTAGCCTTGGAGAGCTCCTCCATCCGCCGGTACACGGCCAGCGGAGAGCCTACGAGACGGATCTCCCCGAGCACCTCCCGTATCCCCCCGGCGTCGGGTCCGCCTTTCCGCCCCGCCGCCTCCCGGATGCGGTGGCTCAGGTAATCCACCGCCTCTGTCCGCACGAGCCTGCGCAGCGCCTCGGCCCCTAGCCGGCGGAACACCTCGTCCGGGTCCATGCCACCGGGCAGGGGAAGGAGGCCCACCTCGCATCCCCGTGCCAGCAAGAGATGGGCGGAGCGGAGGGTGGCGGTCTGTCCCGCCGGGTCCGGGTCGAGGGCGAGCGTGACGTGCCCTGTCAGCCTCCGTATCACCCGCACGTGATCCTCGGTGAGCGCCGTGCCGCAAAGCCCGGCGGCGTGACGGATACCGGCGGCGTGGAAGGCGATCACGTCCTTGTAACCCTCGCATAGCAGCACGTCGCCCTCGGCGCGGACGGCCCTCACCGCCTCGTACAGGCCGTAGAGGATACGTCCCTTGTTGTACGCCTCGCTGTTGTCGGAGTTGACGTATTTGGCCGTTCCTGCCCCGTCCGCCCCCCGGTACCGCCCGGCGAAGCCCGCTATCTGCCCCCCGGTGGTCCTTACCGGGAAGACAAGCCGCCTCCGGAAGCGCCTGAAGCCCTCGGGGGCGTCGGGCGGGCAGATACCTACCCCGAAGTGGGAAAAGGTCTCACGGAGCGCCCTGAGGTCTTCCTCGCCGTTCTCGTCCTCGCCCGTTATCCCCTCGGCGGGATCGTAGGGAAGGAGGGAGCGGGCGAAGGCCTCGTTGCCGCGTAAGATCGCCTGTCGTGCCTCGTGCCGTCCGGCCTCTTCCGTGCCCCGTTCCTCCTCCACCTCGATGCCATACTTGCGGGCCAGCAGCCGTACGGCCTCCTCGAAGCCACATCCCTCCATGTGGCGCACGAGGCGTATGGGGTCCGCCGCCTCGCCGCAACTGAAGCATTTCCCGATATTGAGCGCCGGGCTGATCCGGAACGAGGGGTGACGCTCGTCGTGGAAAGGGCAGAGTGCCACGAGGTCCTTGCCGGAGCGCCGTAGCGTGAGGTACCCGGCCGCTACCTCGTCGATGCGGGCGGTTTCCCGTACCCGCAGTAAAGTGTCACGTGCGATCATCCGAACAGGTCTTTATCCAGCTCCGCTTTCGCCGGTCTGCGGTCGTTCGGCACCGGCGTGCGGTCGTCGGTGAAGCGGGTAACCCCCTTGTTGTGGCAGAAACGCACCTCCCCGGACTCTCCGTGCCGGTTCTTGGCGATCGAGAGGGTACCCCGGCCCTCGGTGGAGAGACGGGTCTCCGGGTCCTCGTCGATGTTCATCACGGAGAGGCGGCGGAGGAAGAATACCGTATCGGCGTCTTGCTCGATGGAGCCGGAGTCACGCAGGTCGGACAGCATGTTCTTCAGCGTGGGTCTCGCCTCGCAATTCCGGTTCAGCTGGCTCAGCAGCACGACGGGGATGTCGTTCTCCTTGGCGATCAGCTTTAGTTGCCGTGTGATGGCCGATATCTGGTCGTTCGTGCTCTTGCGGTCCTCGGAAGGCGAGAGCATCAGTTGGAGGTAGTCCACGATCACCATCTCGCACCGCCCCTGCTTCCGCCGGAGCGAGATCTGGTAACGCAGGTCGGCCACGCTCAGGTCCGTGCGCTCGTCGATCCATATCGGCAGTCGCTCCAGCTCGTCGGAGGCCCTTTGTATCCTCTTCATCTCGGGGGCGGAGAGGGTCCCTTTCAGGATCTTGGAGGGCTCTATGTCCGCTATGCATCCCAGCAGCCTGAACACCAGCTGCTCCTTCGACATCTCTAGGCTGTAGAGGCAGACCGGGTGCCCGTTCCTCGCCGCGTTCAGCGCCATGAAGAGGGCGAAGGCCGTCTTGCCTACCCGGGGGCGTGCGGCGATCACGTTGAGCGTGCCCGGCATCATGCCGCCCGTCATCCGGTCCAATCCCTCCAGGCCGGTATGTATGCCCGGCGTGCGTCCTTCCGTCACCCTGCGTTGTATCTCCAGCATGCGCTCCTTGGCCAGCAGGGTGGCTTCCTTCATGCCTACGCTGTTCGTGGCGTGCGAGAGCCGTTCCATCAGCCGGCCCACGTGCGAGTCCATCTCCTTCAGCAAGGCCTCCGTGTCACGGTCCGGCCGTGAGGCTTTCAAGGCCGAGTCGTAGCAGCTCAGCATGAACTGCCTCGCCACGTAGGCCTCCCGCAGGTGCCGTGCGTGGGTAGGCATGTACTCGTCGCTGGTTTCCAGATACCGTCCGCCCAGCGCCAGCTGGTACAGGTCGGTGGCCAGCGTCTCCTTATCGGGCGCTATCCTCCGCAGCTCCTTCTCCACGGAGAGGGCGTCGGCGCTCTCCCCCCGGTTGTAGATGTTCAGGTACGCCTCGAAGGCCATCGCCACTTGCGGTAGCGTGAACATCTCCGGCAGCAGTTGCGCCGCCAGCGTGGGCATATGCCGGTGGGAGGCCATAAGCCCCGATAAGATCGCTTTCTCGATCTCCTGCTCCTGCGGGAGGGCGAGGCCGTCGGGCAGTGTCGCCGGGCGGTCGTTCTTGTTTTTGCTCGTGTTTGCCATGCTTTACTCCTGTTCTTGTTTGTCGTTATCTTTCTGTATCTTCTCCTCCTTGATGAAGAGGGACTTGTAGAAGGGTACCTTGATGGCGAGGCCGTTTCCTGCCTTGATCTTATGGATCATGTTTTCCTCGGCCAGCTCGTTCAGCGCTTTCCTCGCCGCGTATAAGGAACATCCCAATGCCCTGGCCATGGTCGTGATATGGATGATGCACTGCCCCTCGTAGATAGATACCCGCTTGCCGCCGGCGTATCGATAGTTGTAAGGCTTGTTGGCTAGTTTACCGAAAATGTATATGAACACGCCGATCTTAAGGCGTGTTTTGTTCTTCGGATAGTAATCTTGCAGTAATAGGTCGATAAATAACCTCGGAAAACGTGTGTAACCTCCACTTTTTAACTCTTTGACGCTAACTGTCTGTTTCATTGTACTTTGTATTGTTTTGAATGGTGAAAATAAAGAATCGAACCTAGTTTCGAACCCCCGATCGAATGGGGGGTTTAAGGATTAACAATCTGTTAAATAGTGGTTTGTCTTGAATAGGTGTCTATTTTTCGAATGCCCTTTTTAACGTCATTTCGCACTATATAAGATATAAATAGGTATTTATAATAAAAATAAAAGAATAGAAAACGAAACGTTTCCTTCTTTTTTTGAATTAATAATTATTTATTTTGTATCTCATTAAATCAACTTATTTGTATTTCCTACTTTCTTTACAAAGGTAAGGTTATGTTTTGGTTTATGCAAGCATTATTATTGGTTAATTATTTTGTTTTATAACATGGTATAATTTTTTCTAATGTGGGTTTAAATGATTAATTTGATTCTTTATTATGACTAGATTGGGGTGAGTAACCTTTTGCTTAAAAATGAATTTATTATCTTTAAAAAATTATGTTTGTTATAGAGACGGGGTATATCCCGTCTCTTATTATATGATAATGTTACTTATTTAATTAAATTAGATTCCTCGTCTTGATACTTTTCTTGTTTGGTGAAAAGCTGGTGTATGTTCCTTAACGCTTTGTATACCCTTACTTTTAGGCTATTGAGCAAGGAGCCGTCTTGACCCACCGTTCCGTACCCTGTGACGGCCCTCGCCTTGCGATCGTGAATGAATACGATCTTACCTACTTCTCTTAGATGCATGGCTAATGTACCGTCTTCTCCTCTTTTTATATCTACCCGAATCCCGATTCTCCGGGCCGGCTCTGTATGATAGGCGAAAACGAGCCCTCTTACGCTTAGTTCCGGGCGCTTGAATGATAGAAAGTATAGATAGATATCCCGTGACAACTCGTAGAAGAACAGGTCGAGCCTTGAGTGTCGCTCATCCGGGATATAGCTCCATGAGGAGCAGCAGGCTACGTTTCCCGGAATCCGCAAATGATCTACTAGGATCTGGACGTATAGGGGAGGGTACATGGTATCTGCGTCGATATTGATATGGTATCTGCCTCGTGCGTGGTCTAGTCCGCATTGGCGGGCATATCCACAACTATGTCGTTTTTCCAAATAATGCGGGAGGCCTACGAGACGGAATATCTCACCGGTCCTATCGGATGAATCATTGTTTACGCCGATGATCTCCACGGGATATTCGCATCTCATCTCACTCAGCGCCCATAGGCAAGGCAATAAATGCCTCTCCTCATTGTAAGCTATGACGGATACGGTAACCACGGGCTCGTCGCTTTGTACCTTCGCTAGTTTTTGCTTGATTTCTTGAATGATCCCCTCATGGACGTTGTCTAGGGGTTGATTGTATATGGATATGTATTTTTTTGCCCATTTCATGATAATTATCGTTTTAATAGCATCTTCTCCAAAGACCTTACGGCCTTGTATCCGAATATCTTGATGAATAATGTCCGTGTACGGTAGTAGGCGAAAGCCTTATGCGAAAACCATGAGTTTTGGTAATGATGAATCGCATGGGTCTCAGGGGTGAGGAATACCTCTCTCGAATCGAATACCTTAGGCGAGAAGTATTCCTTGGGCAAGACATAGACAGCCTCTCCTAGGTCTTTTTTCTTCAGATCGTCGATATTGCTACCGCTGGGCATGTTTATGACGGGCTTTAGACGGAGTATGGTCTCGTTCAGGATCTCCGGTAGCATACGGATATCATAACTTCCGTCTTCACGTATGAAATTTCGTCCTTCATAATAATCCAAGCAGCATTTGATCCAGTCACAACCTTTTTCGGCTCCTAATATGGCCGCCTCAATCGTACCGGAAGTTTCCGCCCCGACGAAATAGGGCAGCTCAAGAAAGTTATCGAGGCTCTTCAGTATCTCCACGTCTGAGTCTAAGTAGATTCCTCCATGGTGGTAAAGAGCGTACAACCGGATGTAATCGGCGGCGAACGCGTATTTCTTGGTGTTGAACGCTTGCTCTACCCATGGGACTTCGTGGATGTTAAAACGTTTCGTGTCCCATAAAATGATCTCGTAGCTAGGAAGGTGTTTTTTCCAGCTATCAAGGCAGTCTTGTATTTTCCGTGGATATGGATCACCACTTAACCAACAGAGATGTATGATTTTAGGAATCATGGCTTATTCTATTTTTTGTTTTCTATATCAATTTCACTTAATACTTTACTCATTTGGCTCTCCCACGAAAGCGATAGGACGGACTCCCTGATCTGGCAGGGAGATAGCGTTTGCCCCCTATGAAATTCCAGGATAGCGGGAATCTCGATCGGGCTTTCATCTGCTTTGGCTTTCAGTATATAAGACTTTCCCTCGAAATCACTGTCCATCTCGGAGTAAATGAAAGGGAGTCCTCTTGCTGCGTACTCTCTGTTTTTCAGTGTTTTGATGTGGGTGATGCCGCTTCTATGGCGTGCGAGGCTCCCTATGCCCATATCGGCCTGTTCGAAGAGCTCATCCAATTCTTCCCCGTGTCTCATCCCGTGTAGGATCACATATCTCTCTAAGTTATATTTCTTGATGAGTGGGAGAATATCGTTCTCTTCCCGTTTCGCCGCGAAATTGCCGACGATGTGGAAATATACATTATATCCGGAGTTTGCTTGGTAATAATTGACTAAGCCTTTTACTAGGCGGTCGAAGCCATGCCAGTAATGGATTTCCGCCACCCCGATCAAGTGGAGCTCATGGCTCGTGTCGTTTATGTGTTTCTTTAGCTTGATTTGTTTGAAGTCTATCCCGTTCGATATTTGTATGGTACGGCTACCGAATATTGTTTGGTAATCGGAAAAGGTGATGACCCCGCTTAACCGCTTAGCTAACGTATGGCGGAAGCATTTGTCGATAAGCAGCGTTGCCTTACGGGAGAAACCGATATATTCTTGGTCATAGGGGTATGTAGGTATCTCCATGACCACTTTCACGTGGTTTTTACGCATCTGCCATACCATGTGGAGCGTGAAAGGGTTCGCGTTATTGTCTGAGCGCATATAGACGAGGTCGATACCTTCTTTCCTGACGTATTCCACTATAGAGGAATACTCGATTCTTTTAAGGATCTTGCCTTTTATGCCAGTTCCGTAATCCCGTAAAATCTCGGAGTCGATCATGCGTAGTTTCCTGCCAGCTGGTTCTCGCATGTAGCAAAGCCTTGTATCCACTCCGCATGCCTGTAAAGCGTCTACTTGATATTGTATCTTCTTGCTGATCCCGTTCGCCGGGTTAAATCCATGGAATATAAGGAATAGGGCTTTCATCTTTTTATCTTTGATTTTAGGAAGTTAATTATGTTATATACGCCACTCAATTGAATATATATGCAGGAGATGAGAACGGCAATAACCGCTTTTATGAACAAGTTTGCCAGCTCCGGTAATATAATGGATGATTGGTGGATAGACCATAGGCATACTATCAATATACCCACGAGCGGAGCCGGGGAAATAAGTTGTCTGATTAAAGACGCTAGGCTGCGTTTTAGCGTCACTTTATACATCCATACATAACATTGTATGAAATTGATGGCGAAGGTCGCACATATACACCATGCGACAGCTTCGAGGCTCTTGAATATGAATATGCCGGCGAGGATGCCTGATACGTTCAATAGGGCTGAGAATACGCCACATATGAACAGGCTTTTCGTATCGTTGGCTGCTTGGTAGATGGAGCCGGAGGTGGACAGGATGATCTGTATGCCTACGGATAAGGATAGGATCTGAAATACGGGAACGGATGGCAGCCATTGGTCTCCGAATAGGATGAGCGTAATCTCCTTGGCGCAAAACCATAATAATACTGATAATGGGAACCCGATGAATGCTAGGATGCGGATGACTTTCTCGTAGGAGAGGGCTAATTTAAGCGGATCATCTTGAAAATTGGAGAAGACGGGATGCATGACTGGTGATATGACATGTGTTATGTTTTGCAACGGGAGCATCATCAAGCGGTACGACTTCTCGTAATATCCTAAGGAATTCATACTCATATACTTTCCTATTAATAATTTATCAAGGTTTCTGCTGAAGTAATTTATCACATTAAACATGAATTGATATGCGGAATAACTGAATATCTCATGAATGGATTTTGATCCAAATGTGTATTTTAATTTCTGGGGCTTTTTTCTTATGGAAATAATGAATATAAGGATGCTTGAGAATATAGGATTGATAATTAAGGCATATAATCCAGCTCCTGATATAGCTGCTAAGATTGCTATGATTCCTCCAATGCATTGAACAAATAAACTCCTGTATGCTATAAATTTAAATTCTTTGTCCTTGAATAATAGTGCGTTTGGAACGATGTTGGCTGAGGCAAAGAATAAGTTGAAAGATAATAAATGACATATGGATAGCAATGAACTCTGTTTGTAAAATAAGGAGATTGGCCATGATGACAAGAAGAATAAAATGGAGATCCCTATCCCGGTCCATAGTGTAAAAGAGAATATATCGTTAAGTTTATCCTCTGTTAAATGCTTGTTTTGAATGATAGCTGGAGCGATCCCTAAATCACTGAAAATACTGAAAAATGAAATGATGACGGTGGCGATCGCTACGACCCCGAATTCCTCTGGATCGATCAGCCGGGCCAGTACACCTGCCACGGCTAAAGAAATGATGATTCCTGAGTATTTTGATATAGCTGTATAGATTATTCCAGATGCCAACTCTTTTTGTATTGATGCCATATTTTTCTAGTAGAGGTGTATTATTCTCCTAATAGGCAAATATATGTTTTTTATTTAAATTATTCATGAGGTGTTCCTTATTTTCGATAAAAATACATACCTTTACATTAAAACAATAAAATTAAATGAGAGTCCTATTTGTCTATAAAGAGAAAAATGGGGATAATTTATTTGTTCCCGTGATTCGAACGAGGCTTTCTGTTCATGGAATAGAGGCTATCAGCTCAGTTGATGAGTTTTGGAATCCATCCCGGTCTTATGATATCATCCACATTCATTGGCCTGAGGAAGTGGTGGGATGGAATGTGAATGACGTGGATATCGATAAGCGGCTGGAGACCCGGCTGAGATATTTTAAGGAGAAGGGCTCTCGGGTTTATTATACGTGCCACAACTTATCCCCTCATTATGGAAGTCCTTTGCATCAAGCTTGCTATAGAGTGGTAGAGAGAATGGCCGATTGCATGGTACACCTCGGTAACTATAGTCTAGGCAAGATGGCCGGTCTATATCCTGATTGTAGGCATGTCCTAATTCCTCATCCGATTTATCTGGGCGCTTATGACGATACTCTGACGAGAGAGGCGGCAAGAGAATATTGGGGCATTGACCGGAGGACTTTTGTGGTTACGGCGTTTGGCAAATTCCGGAGGAGAGATGAGGTCTGGATGACGTTGAAAGCTTTTTTCTCTTTGCCTCGAAGGAAGAAGCTCTTGCTGGCCCCAAGAATGCTTCCGGGGAGTTATCCGAAGCCTTTATTGTCCGTAATACGTTGTTTATTACATCTTTTAGGGGTACGAACGGAGAATAATGAGCGGATTATATCAGATGAGGATTTACCGTATTATTTTGCGGTGTCTGATGTTGTCTTTATACAGCGTTGCGTTATCCTTAATTCCGGAGTAGTTCCGATGGCTTTCTTGTTCGGGCGGGGTGTCGTTGGCCCTGATAGCGGGAATGTGGGTGAATTACTGAGGGTGACAGCGAACTTGGTCTTTTCCCCCTCGGATCAAGGGTCTGTCAATTCAATGCTTCGCTCTGCCATGAACATGGATTTGGACGATTTAGGAGCTAAGAACCGGAGGTATGCCGACAAGTATCTCCATCCCGATAAGATAGCCGGTCTTTATGCGAAATGTTATCATTTTGAGGAATCGCATTGATCCCTTTTATCGGGTTCGTTTCCATTGCTGTCCGCATGGGTCATAATGTTTGACAACTTTAGCAGGATTGCCTACGGCCACAGAGTAATCTGGTATATCTTTTGTGACGACACTGCCTGCGCCGATCACGCAGTGCTTGCCGATATGTACGCCTGAGGTAATGACCGTGTTCGCTCCTATCCAAGACTCATCTTCTATGATCACAGGGGAGGTAGTTATGCCTTGTTTTACGATTGGTTTAGAAATATCATGGTATGTATGGTTGAGCCCGGATATAGTGATGTTCTGAGCCAAGATAACTTGATTCCCAATAAAAACGGGACCGATGATCGTATTATGTATGCCTATGCGTGAATGATCACCGATGTGTACGTGGCCTACCCCGTTGTCTATCGTGACGTAATGCTCAATTATACTTTCCTGTCCAAGTATGAATGAGTTAATGGGACTGACATTCATTATAGCAGATCTTCTGATCTTGCTCCGTTTTCCATAGGTTAACATAAATGGATTGACAAACCATTTAACCCATAATCTAGGGCAAGAGCCTCTTTGATTCATTATTAAGTAATGAACCGTTCTCTTTAATCTGTCATTTTTCTTTATCTTTTGTTTAAGATCGCTGATATTCATTTCTTTAAGGATTGAATGACTTCCATATAAACTTGCAATAGTTTCCTAGCCGTATGATTCCATGAGAATAATCGGGATCTTTGTAATCCATATTTTATTTGTTCATCATGGAATGCTTGATCTTCTTCTAGCCGCAGCAATAAGGAAGCTACTTCTTCTTCGTTGAAAGGATCTGCCAATAATCCTCCCTTTCCGGCGATCTCAGGCATGGCCGAGGTATTCCCCGTTATCACGGGTGTACCGCATGCCATAGCTTCTAGCATGGGGATACCGAAGCTTTCCCTTAGGGAGGTGTATAGGAAGACGAAGGCCCCATTGTACAAGTATGCCAAATCCTTGTTGGAGATGTAACCTGGGTAAGACAGGTAAGGCTTGATTTCCTCTATATGCTGCTCTCTCAATATCATATCCAGCTTGTCTTCGCGTAAGTCCGCTATTAATAGAGGACGCTTTCTTGATGAGCGCTTGAGATACAGACTGTATGCCTTCAAGGTGCGGGGTACATTTTTCTTAGGGTCCGTATTTCCTAGGAAGAAAAGGTAATCGTCCGAATGAATGTATTTATGGGTGATGGCGGATATGCCTGATAGGGGATGAAAATGCTGGCTGTATCCATTGTAGATCGCCATGATTTGTTCTTTGGGCAGACATAAGGCCTCTCGAATCCGATCACGTTCAAAATGAGATACGGTAATGATTCTCTTACACTTAGGGAGTATACGGGGAACTACTAAACGTCGGTAGTGCCAACCCATGTTTTGGTACCATGATGTATTACCTCCCTGCTTGGGCTCAAGGAAGATGATGTCGTGCAAGGTCAATACCAATGGGACGGGGCAATGAATCGGAGCCGTGTTACTCGTACAATGCAATAGGTCTGGCCTTATCTTGGCTACAGCCCGTGGCAACGCCACCTGCTCCCAAAGGGGGTAGGTGGGGCATTTTACCTCCACGATGTGCGTATTGCTTGTTTCTTCTAGGCAATGATCTTCTCCCGGACTTACGAATATGAAATATTCATTTTCCTTGTCGATTTTCTGTAGCTCTCGAATGCTCTCGAGCGCTACAAAATCCATCCCGTGCTTATTCGTACGGAAAATTCGCTGGGCTTCAATGGCTATCTTCATGATTTGGAGAATGTTTGGTGTGAGAGAATGTATGCTTTTTCCCTATTCGGAACGTGTTTAGGAACATGAGGAAGAATAGGATGGGAACACTGGCGATCGCCTTCCTGAATTTTTGGTCCACTAAATAGTCTGGAACCGCTACGCTAAAAGTGATGCCTAGCCATATCAAGAGGAACCACCATTTAATGGAGATTATGATATCAAGTGGACTTAGGATGGCGGCAATTAACGTGATAAACCCTAGCAATAAGACACGAGGGGGCATCATCCATTGAAATAATTTATCGCAATAGTCCCAATTTCCTTTTATTAGTGCTCCCGGTATCTGGAGAATCCCTGAGAGTAAGTTGTGGAATTGTGTGGCAAGCCAGCGCTGTCTTTGATTATAGAAGTCTTTCTTGCCTCTTACTTTCTCGTCGTATGTATAGACATCTTCAAGATATTCGATATATATATTTTGGAGTAACAGTTTTCGCTCCATGTACTTATCTTCCCCGATATCGTTGCAACCTTGTATGATATTCTTGAAAAGACCGTATTCGAAAGCCATACCCGAGCCACTTAAGGCGGACGAGAAACCTAGGCGGGTATGTCCTTTCCTGAAAATAGAGTTGTTGATCTCCTCGCTAACGGCGTCGAGCACCGCTATGCTGCTATCTCTGTTCTTGGCTACCCTATGCGTCTGTATGGCTGAACAACCTGCGTAAATAGCATCGTTTATTTTCTCTATATAATTGTTTTTTACGATATTATCGGCGTCAAGGATAATCACGTTGTCATATTTTGTTTTTCCTTCTTCAATGTAACGGATGGCTGCCTTGAGGGCCTCTATTTTGGTACTTTGTGGGTTCTCCATTTTTATAATCTTTACGGATAATGACTTTAGCCTATCGAGGGTTTCCTGACGCATTTGGTTGGCTATCACGATAATATCATATAATTCTCTTGGATAGTCTTGCTGAAGGAAACTTTTGACGGAGTCTATAATTACCTCATCCTCCCCATAGGCCGGAAATAAGGCCGCAAAACGGTATTTTTTCATAGTCGTAGGGTATTTATAAGTCGATTTCCTTTTAGAGTAAACGGCGAATACGAATAAATACAGTACGCATACCATAAAACATAGGAATACGATGGCGTCTATCAATTGAAATAGATACTCCTCCTTGTCTATCCAATTTTCTCCTATTTGAAAGAATTGCTCAATCATGGTGTTTTATATTTGAATCAGTTGATTTTTTTTCTTGTATTTCTTGATCTAGATAGGGTCCTACCATTATAAAAGTAAGTCCCGTAAAGGAAATTACCATTGTCGGGAATTGTCCCCAGAAAGAGTTCCCGTATGCATTGATAAACATTCCGAATATGCCACAAAGTAACCCTGTCAGTAGCCCTTTCAGCTCCGGATCTCTGAGCCGCATGGCTATGATCCATCCTCCCCATCCAATGGATAGAAAGATCATGCTTAGGTAAAGTGTCAAGCCAACCGCTCCTGTCTCCACCCAGATTTTGACATACCATGAATCTGTTGGAATGGAGGTGGTAAAGCGTTTTGATATTCTCTCTCCAGCCCTGTCACCTGATAATCCCAGCCCTTCTCCAAAAGGCTTGTATTTCATGTAGGATGCCAATTTCTTTTGATTTTCTTTTCGAACATTGAATGAGGCGTCTTCTGTCGGGGTGAATGCGGTACGCATCCTTCGGATGGTAGCGTTGCTATTTCCTATAGTAGTAAGGGCAAAAAAAACATAAGTAAGCAATAATAAGGTCGAGCTTGTGATAATGGTTTTGGTTTGTTTACTGACGAATGTATAAAGCGCCAATCCCGCTAATGGGACGATCATGGCCCCTCTTGTACCGGAAAGGAACATCGCATAAATGGCTAGGATAGCTATGCTTAAATAATATATTCTACATAAATAGGAGCGCATGTGGAATGCTGCGATCCCAAAGAACATAGTGGCGGCTCCCATATTCGCCCCCATATTGCTAGCGTCGGTGAAAAAAGAGAAATAGCGGACTCCGGACCATATGATATGAGTCGTAGCTCCCCCTTCATTAAGCCATTTGGTCTCGAAACTGTCAAATCCAATATATTTTTGCATGAAGGTTTTAGTTATAGCTAAAAGGGTGAATAGGGATAAACAAAATATCAAGGATTTTAAAAAAGAGTAACGAGTGCATAATAACGATGTAATAATAACAATGATAAACCCATTGAATATCAGTCCTCTTGATAATATCCAAGCCTCAAGTACTCCGGAGGGGTTAGCGATTTCAAAGATACAATATCCCATCCATATACAGCACATGACGCTTAAGGGGTGAATTGCTCTTTTCCATTCGATGTTCTGATAAAGGGCCGCATGAATGGATAGTAATACTAAGGCTGTTACGTATAGGATATCCATGATTACGCTAATGCCTTCTATTGGAATATATCGGGTAATACCCAATATGAAATAGTTGATCGTAAAAATGACAAATAGTATGAACCAAGGATATTTCAATAATAGGATACAGGTTATACATAACAAAGGCAAAGCTATTATCATCCCGAAAAGAGGGATGTTATTAAATAGTAAAGCTCCTCCTATTCCTACTAGTCCTATGACAAGGATTAATAGGGTCATATTGAAAGAAGAATCCTCTTTTATCTCTCTTGAAGTATCCATGAGCTTCGCTATTTTATGGCCGAATTGGTTGCGGTTAACCCCATATACATCATACGGTTCGTGAAAGAGCGCATGGAGGTCTGAGGGGGCAATTGCCCGGTGAAATCTTCTACGGCTTCTCGTGAGGCGTTATTCAAGTATAAATACAAAGATGTATTTTTAGTTATCTCACGCAAATAACTAACAAATTCCTTATCGCTATTTTTCCATACTCTGCGTACATTAGCTATTAGAATATTAACTTGACTTGAGCTTAGCAAATGTGGAGGCACACTGTTTCCTTGAATGGAAGGATATTCGATTAATACAATGTCTGGTTGACTTTCGGCTTTAATATACTCTTCTATATTTTCTGTGGTGAATAGTGACGATTCAATGTTTATCTCTTCTCCGATCCTTATATATCGTACTTGGAAACCTAGCTCTTCCCAACGTTCTTGAAAATATTTGGCAACGAATGTCTTCCCTTCTCTTTCTTCTATACTTAATATATTTATGTATAGAGTCTTATTTTTTTGCAAATAAGGAGCCAACCGATTGCAAGCGTATGCGGCTGATATTCGGTTACAGGTCTTTACAAATCCCCTGTATTTCAATTGGGAGTTGCGTCCGTTGAAGGCTCCTAATATATTCATTCCTGTGAGGCGTTTAGCCCGTTCTGCATCCCGGAGGGTACGGTCTAGTAATTCAATGACCAAATTTAGGGCTATAATGAAAATTAAACTACCGATAAAAGCGGCTATGACTAAAAACATGCGCTTACCTTTGTCACTAAACAATGGATAAGCGGCCTCTGAGATAGTTGTTAAGTTTGATGAGGTTAATTGTAAGTTCACCTGTTTCATCTTAGCCATATTTAAGGCATGGAGAACTTGTAGATAAGACTGTTCAGTGACATTGATCTCTCGTTCTTGCTGGTTGATCTTAGTCCCAATGGGAGAATAATTCTTATACTGCTCCTCGAAATCGTGCTTTCTTTTGTTTAAAATCTCTAAGTCTGCCTTGGATTTCACTTGTATCAAGGTCTGTGACAACCATTCTTGTACTAATCCGTCAATAGCGACTCCTTCTTTACTTTCTTTATAGCTGTTAATTTTATCTGTCAGTAATGCTATTCTCTTCTCGACATCTTTCAGTTGATCTTGATATCGTGTTAATTCTGTATCCTTGTTTAATGCGTTTTCAGAGGTGAAAGTCTCTATCTCGGTGATTTTACCACTGATGCGGGAAACATCTTCCAATGCGTTGATAAACTCTTCATTCGTTTTGACAAGTTTAGTACGAACTTCCATGTATTTCTCTAACTCGTTGATGATTTTGGTTGAGCTCTCGTAACTTCGTTGTGTTTCTTCGTAACGGTTCTCAAAATCAGCAAAAGAGTTTGCGATAGATTTTGTTTGTTCTGTATAATTTATGACGCTGTTTTGTACGTTATAATCTGTAAGATCATTTTCTTGTTGATTGAGTTTTGTCCTTAATTTATTCAATTCCTGCTCATAATATTTTACGATATCATTTGCTGTTTTATATTTTAAATTATCGTAAGAATATTTCATTTCTTCGCTGACTAACTTAACCGTATTCCATGTGATTCCGGGATCTGAGCTAGTGTAGGCTATCTCTATCAAATCGCTATTACCTTGGCGTCTAATAATTATGCTGGATAAAGCTGCGTAGCTATAGAATGCAGCTCCTCCGTTGAGCAATTCATGCAAATAATTGCGGCTATCACTGTTTTTATATTCTTTAAATCTGTTTATAGTGTTATCGAGAGAAGCCGTGTCTATTAAATTTATTATTTCTTCAGGTATAGATGCTGTTAATTTCTTGTAATTGTCAGCTGTTATATAGAGATTATCTATTTCAGGATTTCCTTGTGTTAGGTTTAATGCTAATAATTTTAGTGATACGTTTTCTAGGGTTCCTCTTGATTTTGTTAAATTAACCAAGTTATCATATGTGTTGTTTACTGCCTGCCAATCAGGTTTTGTCTCTTCATCTAAACCCGTGTTGGAGGTAATACCTGTGTAGATCGAAGTTGTCACGGTGTATTTTTTCTCCATGAATTGACTGAAATAGGCAACCAATGCTGTTACAATAAGCGTTCCAAATATCAGTTGGTGACGAATTCTATATAAAAAACGGGATATGTATAGTGTAATATCCATAAATTATCGATTTATGATTTTTACATTTGTAAGCATCTCTAATAGGGTTACCGCATTGTGTAAGGTAGCTCTACCCTCTTGATAAGAGATTACGGCTCCAGAACGACGTCCTCTTTCCATGGCCAAAGTCGTAATGTCAATTTTACCGTTGATGAAGTCTTGTTCCGATATTTTCATTTGGGCGTTGTAAAGGGCAGCAGCGTCTGATTTAGCTTTCAAAGTAGCTAAAGCTTGCAATACGTTATTATAAGCTTCCAATATTTTTAATTTCCGTTCTTCTATTGAGATCTCATATTCATAATCTAATTGCCGGAAACGAGCTTTCCGAGCTCGTACCTTTTGGCCACGGCTAAATAGGTCACCAAATGGGATAGACACCGATATGCCTGCGCTATAAGTATGTTGATTACTACCCAGACTTGTGAGATATTCAGGATATTCTACGGTTTCATGAGAGGATAGCTGCACTAATCGTCCATATTGGTACTGTCCGTATACCCTGAAATAATCTAGCCATTCTCTTTTGGTCACTTTCATTTCAGCATTAGCTTCATCTTTCTTAGCTTCGTAAATCTTGATCGAAGGGTGATCATATACTGATTCTAAAAAAACAGATAAAGGTGGTAATTGGATACGTTCATAATCATCTAGCATCGCTTGAATAGAGTCTGAGCCAGATGTTACTTCCACGGTTGTAGCTTTATCGAAATAGGTTTTCTTTTTCTGAGCTATAGCCGAAAGGATACTGAATATGAATAGGATGATAAATAAGTTCTTCATACGATTTATTAATGGATCTATACGTCCTCTTTCTGTACGAACGCCGTAAAGGTCTTAATGATGATCTTCATGTCCAGCCAGAAAGAAAATGTATGAGCGTATTTAATATCTAATTGTTTACGTTCCTCGGCGGACATACTACCAGAATTGCCACGTTTTTCTACTTGCCAAAGACCTGTAAGGCCGGCAGGAGCCATGAAGCGTTGTATGTATTCATCGCTGGTCAATAATTCCGCCTCGTATACGGGAAGAGGGCGGTTACCAACTATTGACATGTCTCCATTTAATATATTGAATAGCTGGGGAAGTTCGTCAATGCTGTATTTCCGGATAATATGGCCGATCTTTGTTATACGGGGATCATTCTCTAATTTGATGAAAGCGTTGGAGCGTTCGTGACGTTTTACTTTTAAATAGTCGTTTTCAGGAGTAGCGTCATTGTCGGAATATAAAATGATATTTTGCTCATCGTCTTTAAAAAAAGAAGCTTGCTTCTGTGAATTCACAGAAGTTGCTGAAGAGGCTACAGCCTCTTCAGCAATAGATTCCGTATACTGATTAAGTTTCTTATATTCAGCCAAGCGCTTGTCCGCGTCCATATACATAGAGCGGAACTTATAAAAATCGAAAACCTTGTAATTGCTGCCTACTCGTTTCGACTTGTAGAAAGCGGGGCCTTTGTCCTCCAGCTTGATCCAAATCACCGTGATGATAAAGATAGGGGAGAGGCAGAGGAGCGCCATGGATGAGAAAATGATGTCGAAGACCCTTTTCCATAAAGGCAGCTTGAAAATGGCGAGATCAGGCTCTTTTATTTGAGGCTTACGCGCTTTTTCCATTCTCTTGCATTTCTCGGCGATACCCAGTAGCTTCACTAAATCTTCCTTAGAGGTGGATTCGGAGATGACACAGTCCGTTCCGGCTTGCAAATAGGATATTTTCTCCTCCCGGGTCATTTCCGGGGCGATTAATACGATATATATATTTTGAAACGTCTTATGCAAATGCATGATCGCAGGAATGTTTAACGTAGGATCTGTTTTCTCGATGAATACACAATAATCCATTTCCTCGGCAGGAAGAAGCGTGTTTTTCATCTGCAGAAGCGTTATACATTCTATGACCCCGGTGCCTAATGCCTTACGTAAACGTTCGGCCAACGGCACGTTATTACCGAAAAAGACATAATTCATTATCTTAATATTCGTTTTACCCTTACCCTTAATTCCTCTGGATTGAAAGGCTTCAAGATAAAGTCTTCCGCCCCTTCCTCAAACAAACGTATTCTATTTGAGCTGCTCTCTACGCTCGATAGGATCAAGACCGGTATATGGCTGAACATATCGTTCGCTTTTAAATAAACCAAGAATTCCTCTCCGGACATTTCTGGCATATTCAAGTCAGAGATGATCAAATCCGGTAAATTGCCTTCTTGAAGCCAAGCGATCGCTTTCAAAGGATTTTCTTTATAGGATACCTTGTAAGTACTTGATAAATAAAGCATGATTATCTTTGCGATTTCTTGCTTGTCATCCACTAAAAGAACAGATTTCTCCATAGAGTCGTATAATATTGTCGTCTTTTGTTTTATCTATTATGCAAATTTAGGATATTAAATTGAAAAAATCTATGTTTTTCAATTGTTTTTTTGAAAAAACAGTTCGGACTTTGAAAATAGGGGAAACTGCGATTTTTTGATTAAGTTTGTACGCACATAAATGAGATGAGTATTCGAAGATGCGTTGGAGGAAATATATAGATTTTGATGTTATTCATTTATTGGTTGGCGCTATTGTCGGGATGGGCTTGTCCTCTTGCCAGCCGGAGATGCCGGTGATCTCTACGATAACCGTGGAGGCGGATGGCCTGACGGTTCCCGTGAACCCGGATCTGTATGGTTTGACCATTGAGGAGATCAACCACGGGATCGATGGGGGGCTGTACGCCGAGCTGATCCAGAACCGGAGCTTCGAGGATGGCGTGCCACCCTTGAACTGCCCTTACGACGCCGCCCGGAACGTCTTGATTACCCCGAATGGATGGACGATCCCTTTCATGCGGGGAGATTCCGTACCGGGATGGAGGCGGATCGTCCCTAATACACAGATATACCCGGATATGAAGGAGCTGGTGAATGATAAGAACCGGCGGTCGTTGCTCGTGGCCGTATCGACTTCCGGGGAGTCGGGGCGCGGAGGCGTGATAGCCGAGGGATACCGGGGGATACCGATCCGGAAAGGGGAACGATACGATCTCTCGTTTTTCGCCAAGGGGGCGAATATGGTGCCCCGTACCATCCGGGTGGCCTTGGAGGACTCGATGGCTAATACGGTCTTGAGCGATGTGTTTCAGGTAGCGCCGCTATACGAGTGGAAACGATACAGGCATACGTTTACGGCTACGGAGGACGCGCCGAACGCGGTCTTGACGATCACGGCCGATACCTCCGCCGTGTTTTGGCTGGATGTGGTATCGCTCTTCCCGGAGGATACGTGGAAGGGACGGAAGAACGGGCTGAGACCGGACTTGGCGGCGCTGGTCGATTCCTTGGCCCCTCGTTTTATCCGTTTCCCCGGAGGCAGTTTCGTGGAGGGGTATACGGCGGGTACGTACCCTATCTGGAGGGAGACGCTGGGTGATATCTCGGAGCGTAAGCATTTCTGGAACGTATGGGCCTATGGTACGACGAACGGCATGGGCTACCACGAGTACTTGCAAATGTGCGAGGATATGGGGGCGGAGCCTATCTACGTTATTAATAGCGGGATCACGAGCCAAAGCCGCCGGCCCCGCTACGAGGATATCACGGCGATGGATAAGCTCACGGGAGATGCCTTGGACGCTATCGCCTACGCGAACGCCCCGGCGGATTCCCTGCCGGGCGCCCTGCGTGCGAGGAACGGGCATCCGGAACCTTTCAACTTGAAGTATGTCGAGATCGGCAGCGAGAACTATGGCGGGGAGTATTTCAGGCGCTTTGAGCTTTTCCGCAAGGCGATCAAGGAGGCCTATCCGGAGATTACCGTTATCAGCAGTTCGCCCCTCACGAAGCGAGGCCGTAGCGAGTGGGTGGATTCCCATTATTACGCCGGGGAGAATTTCTTCCTATCGAACTCCGGCCGGTTTAATAGCGACCGGTATTCCCGACGTTCGCCGGCGGTGTTTATCGGGGAGTTTGGGACGACGGAGCGGCCCTTGGCCGGTACGCTCCGGGCGGCGGTGGCCGAGGCCTGTTTCTTGGTCGGGGCGGAGGAGAACCCGGATATGGTACGCCGCTTGGCGTATGCCCCGGTATTGGGCAACGCCGGGTTCGAGAACCAGCGCCATCCGTTGATCTCTTTCAACACCCATCAGGCGGTGGTCTCTCCTTCCTACCATTTATTAAAGATGTTTACCCGCCATCGGGGGGATGAGGTGCTGAAGACGATCGTGGATACCTACGAGAAGCCACAGGTACGTACGGGCCGGGCGGGCGTGGAGATGTTTGATAATAGCTATGAGTTCAAGGACGTGCGGATCGACGGCGTGCCCGTATCGGATATATCCGTGATGAGCGGGGGATGGAAGGTCCCGGAGGCTGGTACGTTGGTGCCGGAGGCCAACCGGTGGAACCAGGTATTGTTCGGCGACTCTACGAGCTACGCCTATGAATATACGGCTACCGTCCGGCGTACGAAAGGTAGCGGGCAGATACAGCTTCGCCTCCGCGACAACGGGCGGACGGGCGAGCAGGCGGATTATATCGCCCTGACGATCGGGGCGGGAACGAGCGAGCTGTACCATCAGGTAGGTGGCGTGAAGGATAGCTTGGTCTCTCCCGTGCGGTTCCCTTTTGAGAGTAACCGGTGGTATACGGTTCGCATGACGTGCGAGTACGAGCGCGTCCGTTGCTATGTGGACGGCGTATTGCTGCATGAGGTGGATATGCGCCCGATCCCGTCGTTGGTATCCGTCGCTACCCTCGACAAGGAGAACCGGGTGATTTACTTGAAGGTCGTGAATACGACCCGCCACGAGGAGAAGACCTCTTTGCGTATCGAGGGAGTGAATATCCGTAACGAGGCGGAGCTGATCCAATTGAGAGGGGAGCCGGAGGCTCGTAATACGTTTGAGAACCCGGGGGCCGTAACGCCTGTCACCGAGCCTATCGTATTCCCGATGAGCGGCCCGTTTATCTATAATTTCCCGCCTAATTCAGTGACGATCTTGAAATTATACATGGAGTAGGTCAGATAGGGCAGGAGGGCCGGTACACTTTATCTGTATTTATCCTAACTTCGCGGCGACTTTAACAAAAAAATGTGTTATGGAACCAATGCATAAGATAAACAAGGTAGAGCTCCGGAGTTTGCAGCTTGAGGACTATACGCAGTTGTCGCAATCTTTCAAGAGGGTATACGCCGACAAGGATGTTTTCTGGACCCGCAAGCAGATCGAGACGTTGATACGGATATTTCCCGAGGGACAGGTCGTGACGCTGGTGGATGACCGGATCGTAGGATGTGCCCTCTCCATCATCGTGGATTATGACATGGTGAAAGGGGATCATACCTACGCCAAGGTAACGGGCAACGAGACGTTCAGCACGCATAATCCGAACGGGAATATATTATATGGTATAGAGGTGTTCATCCATCCGGACTACCGGGGCCTCCGGCTGGCCCGCCGTATGTACGAGTACCGGAAGGAGCTGTGCGAGAAGTTGAACCTGAAGGCGATCATGTTCGGCGGACGTATCCCGAACTATTATAAATACGCCGATCATATGCGTCCGAAGGAATACATCGAGAAGGTGCGCTCACGCCAGATCTACGACCCGGTGCTCACCTTCCAGCTCTCCAACGATTTCCACGTGCGGAAAGTGATGATGAACTATTTGCCGAACGACGAGGAGTCGAAGCATTGCGCTACCCTGCTGCAATGGGATAATATCTATTACCAGCCGCCTACGACGGATTACGTGGATAAGAAGACAACCGTGCGTGTCGGTCTGGTACAATGGCAGATGCGGCCTTATAAGACACTGGATGACGTGTTCGAGCAGGTGGAGTTCTTCGTCGACGCCGTGTCCGATTACAAGAGCGACTTCGTCCTTTTCCCCGAGTATTTCAACGCTCCGCTGATGGCCAAGTTCAACCATCTGGGCGAGGCGCAGAGCATCCGTGGGCTGGCCCAGTACACCGAGGAGATCCGTGAGCGATTCGTGAATCTCGCCATCAGTTACAATATCAATATCATCACCGGTAGCATGCCTTTGCTGAAGGAGGACGGGGCGCTGTATAACGTGGGATACCTGATCCGTCGTGACGGCTCCTACGAGATGTACGAGAAGGTACATGTCACCCCGGACGAGCAGAAGAGCTGGGGACTCTCGGGCGGGAAGATGGTGAAGACGTTTGATACGGATTGCGCCCGGATCGGCGTGCTGATCTGTTATGACGTGGAATTCCCGGAGCTTTCCCGTATCATGGCCGACCAAGGGATGCAGATCCTCTTCGTGCCTTTCCTTACGGATACGCAGAACGGTTACTCTCGGGTTCGTGTATGTGCCCAAGCCCGGGCGATCGAGAACGAGTGCTTCGTGGTGATAGCGGGCAGCGTGGGCAACCTGCCTCGTGTGCATAATATGGATATACAGTACGCCCAGTCGGGTGTGTTCACGCCTTGCGATTTCGCTTTCCCTACCGATGGCAAGCGTGCGGAGGCAACCCCGAATACGGAGATGATCCTTGTATCGGACGTGGACCTTGATTTGCTCAACGAGTTGCATACGTATGGTAGCGTGCGTAACCTTCGGGACCGTCGCCACGACTTGTATGAGTTGAGGGTAAAAAAACAGTAGTGTTTTCGTTTGAACACAATAGTATTCATGGTTGAACCCAGTAGTGTTCGCTATTAAACACAATTATATTCGCCGGAAGAATGCAGTAGGGGCGGGATCTGTCCGCCCTCCCGTGCCGTGTATGCGTGGGAGGGCGGACGAATCCCGCCCCTGCGGTTTATATCGGGGGGAGGATCGCTCGCTTCCCCCCTTCGGAAATGATCTTAATGACTTAGCATCTCAGCCGTGATCGGCGTGAATTTCTCGGCATCCGATTTACGGAGTTGTACGCTGCCGTCGTTCCAGTTGGAAGGCCAACCTCCGATGATGTGTCCGAGGAATACCAGCTTGATCTCGTGCAAGCCCTTTGCCAAGGCCGCGGAGGTGTCATGACGGGAGAAGCGTTTTACCTCGCCACCGTTATTGACCATCAACTTGCCGTCGATCCATACCTCCTCTAAATCCGAAGAGATGTAATAAACGCCATCCTCCGGGATGTTCACGTAGCCGGTAGCGATAGCGGCGTATTGCTTCACGCCTCGCATGGATTCGGGGGCGGGCACTTGGTTGGTCAGCTCACGGGTCGTCTTGATGACCTGTTTCTTACCGGTCTTCTGAGCGGCCTCCAGATTATTTACGCTTAGGTACATGCCATCGAATACCTCCATGTCGAGGCCCGGGGTCGTCTTGGCTACCTCCTTGGCGGGAGCCAGCGTTTGTTTCTCCACGAGGATCGTGCGAGGCTTACCCATCTTGCCGGAAGGCAACACGGAAGCGATCTTCACGGTCGTAGTCTCTGTGATGTCGAAAGGAGCCGTATATACGGTAGATTCCGGGGTAGGCTCGGTGCCATCCAGCGTGTAGACCATCTTCATCGGACGGTTCGTGGTGAATGTCATGGTAGCCTTGTCCGTGAAAGCCACGAAGTTGCAAGAACCGTTCGGTTGCTCGGGCTGCGGGATGTAGTAGTTGATACCGTGTCCGTCTAGGCGAACCTGAGCGTTGTCCAGACGGCGTTCGAAGTCCTTGTAATCCTTCCGGTCCAGCGGGCTCCAAGCGATCTCGGAGAGGGCTAGGATACGAGGATAGATACGGTACTCCATGATGTCCGTGTTATAAAGGTACTCACTCCATACGTTGCATTGCACGCCCTTGATGAAATGCCCTTTACCGGCCGCTGCCAGCGTGTCGGGGACGGGGTTGTATTTATAGACCCGCTCCGCCGTGGTGAATCCTCCGATAGATACCGGGTTGATCTTGTAGTCGCCTTGGAACTGGTCGATATACATACCCTCGCTTCCCGGGGTCATGATCACGTCGTGGTTCATGCTAGCGGCGGCGATACCGCCTTCCTCACCTCGCCAAGACATTACCGTGGCCGATGGAGCCAGACCTCCCTCAAGGATCTCGTCCCATCCGATCATCTTCTTGCCGTGCTTGTTTACGACCTTCTCCATGCGTTGTACGAAATAGCTCTGCAATTTCTCCTCGGCCGTATGCTCCTTGTCGCCTTTCAAGCCTTCCTTACGGATACGGGCCTGACAAAGCGGGCATTTCTCCCAGCTCGTCTTCGGGCACTCATCGCCTCCGATATGGAAATACTCGCCCGGGAATAGGGGAGCTACCTCGGCGATCACGTCCTCGAAGAACTGGAAGGGCTCTTCCTTGCCGGCGCATAATACGATGTCTTCCACGCCCCAGATGATACGGGGAGTACCCTGCTTACCCTCGCAAGACAGCTCCGGATAGGCGGCGATAGCGGCCATCTCGTGTCCCGGAAGCTCTATCTCGGGAACGATCGTGATGAAACGATCCGCCGCGTATTTAACGATATCCTTCACCTCCTCTTGGGTATAGAAGCCTCCGTACTCGGTACCCTCGCCATCGATGCGCTTAGAGCCGATCTCGGTCAGTTTCGGATACTTCTTGATCTCGATACGCCATCCTTGGTCGTCGGTCAGGTGCCAATGCATGCGGTTGATCTTGAACAAGGCCAATACATCCAGCTGCTTCTTGATATTCTCTACCGGGATGAAATGGCGGCAGGGGTCTAGCATGATACCACGGTAACCGAAACGAGGCTCGTCCTTGATAGATACGGCCGGAGCGGTCCATGCGATACCTTTCACGGCGGAAGGACTCTCGATCTCGGCGGGCAGCAATTGCAAGAACGATTGCATACCGTAGAAAAGACCTTGAGGGGTCTTGGCCTTGATACGGACGCCGCTGTCGGCTACGTCTAACGTGTATCCCTCGTCGTTTACGTCCAGAGAGCCGTCGATAACCAACGAGATACCGTCGGAGGTCTCTTTGTCGGCGGTAGCTATCTGGTAGCCTGTCGCCGTGTTCATTTTAGCCGCGAAGAACTCGGCTACGGTTTTCGCCTCCGGGGTGGAAGCGTAGATCTTCGTGTTTTTGTTTAGCTTGAAGTTTCCCTCGTTCTGCGTAAGGCTGACCGGTGTCGGGATGATGTTGATACCTTGGTTGTAAGCTTTCGCTTTACCGGGAGCATCATCACACGAGGCCATCAGGCCCAAGACAGCGCCGGCGCAGATTGTAGCAAGGAGCTTTTTCATAGAATTAAAAATTGAAAGTTGAAAATTGAATATTGTTTAGATGTTTTTGAGAGTTTAAAAAGAGAATTGAGAGTTGAAGATAAGATGCCGTTTGGCATCCTTTTCAATTCTCAATTCTCAATTTCCTATTTACCATGCGAAGATAGGATATTCCTTCATGATACCGTTCACCTTCTCACGAACGGCGCCGATGGTCTTATCGCATTCGGGAGCGGCCAATACGGTGTCGATCAGTTCCACGATCTCGCCCATAAGCGGCTCTTTAGCGCCACGGGTCGTGATAGCGGGCGTACCCACACGGATACCGGAGGTCTGGAAGGCCGAGCGGCTGTCGAACGGAACCATGTTCTTGTTCACCGTGATGTCGGCGGCTACCAAGGCTTTCTCGGCCACCTTACCGGTCAGGTCGGGGAACTTCGTGCGCAGGTCGATCAGCATGCTGTGGTTGTCCGTACCGCCGGAGATGATCTTGTACCCTTTGTCCGTGAAGGCCTTGGCCATAGCGGCGGCGTTCGCTTTCACCTGTGCTTGGTACGTCTTGTATTCCGGCTCCAAAGCCTCTCCGAAGGCTACGGCCTTGGCCGCGATCACATGCTCCAGCGGACCACCCTGGATACCCGGGAATACGGCGGAGTCCAACAACTGAGACATCTTCTTGATCTCGCCTTTCGGTGTCTTCTTGCCCCAAGGATTCTCGAAATCCTTACCCAGCAGGATGATACCGCCACGAGGACCCCGCAGGGTCTTATGCGTCGTAGACGTTACGATGTGAGCGTACTCCAGCGGGTTGTTCAGTAAACCGGCGGCGATCAGGCCTGCCGGGTGAGCCATATCGATCATCAATAAGGCGCCTACCTTGTCGGCAATCTCGCGCATACGTTTGTAATCCCAGTCACGGGAATAAGCGGAACCACCGCCAACGATCAATTTCGGTTTCTCACGAAGGGCTACTTCCTCCATCTGGTCGTAGTCCACCCGTCCGGTATCTTCCTTTACATTATATTCGGTAGCGTGATAGAGAACGCCGGAGCTATTTACTGGTGAACCGTGGGACAGGTGTCCGCCATGCGACAGGTTCAACCCGAGGAACGTGTCGCCCGGATTCAATACGGCGAAAAATACGGCTGCGTTGGCCTGCGCCCCGGAGTGAGGCTGCACGTTGGCCCATTCGGCGTTGAATAGCTTTTTCAACCGTTCGATAGCGATCGTCTCACTTTGGTCTACTACCTCGCAACCCCCATAATAACGCTTGCCGGGATATCCCTCGGCGTATTTGTTGGTCAGACAGCTTCCCATGGCCTGCATGACCTGGTCGCTGACAAAGTTCTCGGAAGCGATCAACTCAATGCCTTTCAATTGGCGTTGGTGCTCCTTCTCGATAATGTCAAAAATGATGTTGTCTCTTTTCATTACCTCTTAAATTGGTTATTGCAATGATATGTTCCTCATTGAAAAGGAATCCTCGCGAATGTACTATATTATTTTAATACTATTTAAAAGATTCCGTTTAATTATTACAGATGCGCCGGAAACGGCTCCGCTTACCACTTGGTGAGGGTTACGTTTCTGAACTCAACCTCCTTACCCTCGCTCTGTAGCCCGATATGGCCTTCCTTCACCTTGTTGGTTCCGGTGTTCTGGTATACGCCGTTGATGTAAACGGTGATGACGCCGTCTTTCACGAAGATGTTCGCCTCGTTCCACTCTCCGGCGGGCTTCTCGCTGGACGGGTTCACGTTCTTTACGACAGGGAAGAAGGGACGTTCCTCTCCCGGGCGTTGCTGGTACTCGACAAGGTCGGAGCCTCCCAGCAGTACGAACAATCCGGCCCTCCCGGCTTGCAGATTACACTCGATCCCGTTCGGGAAGGGGTTCTTTAGGTCTGCGATATGCAGGAAGATGCCGCTGTTTGCGTTGGAATCCCCATTCGGCCAACGCCATTCCACGTGCAATTTATAGTCGCTGTATTTCTCCTTGGTGTACATATAGCCGAAAGGCTGGCCGGTGATGAAGATCTTACCGTCGCGTACGGAATAGACCTGATCGGCGGGGACGGAGTTTTTGTCGACTACGAAATTCCAGTTAGACAGGTCTTTCCCGTTGAACAGTTTCTCGGTCTTCTGTGCGTTCGCCCCATCGGAGAAACAGAAGAGGGAAGCGGCTAATACAGCCAAAGATAGCATTCTTTTTTTCATGGCATTAAACTCTATTTATAGTATGATTAATCAACGATTAGTTTGCGATAGCGTACCCGTTTCGGCTCGGCGTCGCCCAAGGTCTTACGTTTGTATTCCTCGTATTCGGAATAGGTCCCTTCGTAGAAGACCACGTTGGAATCGCCCTCGAACGACAGGATATGGGTACAGATACGGTCCAAGAACCAACGGTCGTGAGAGACGACGACGGCGCAACCGGCGAAGTTCTCCAGCCCCTCCTCCAAGGCACGTAGCGTGTTCACGTCGATATCGTTGGTCGGCTCGTCGAGCAGCAATACGTTCGCGTCCGCTTTCAGCGTCAGCGCCAGATGCAGGCGGTTACGCTCTCCTCCGGAGAGTACGCCGCATAGCTTCTCTTGATCCGCTCCCGCGAAATTGAATTTAGACAGGTAAGCGCGTGCGTTCACCTCCTTGCCGCCCATACGGATGAATTCTTGTCCGCCGGATACGACTTGGTAAACGGTCTTTTTCGGGTCTATATCCTTATGGGTCTGGTCGGCGTAACCTACTTGTACGGTCTCGCCCACCTCGAAGGTCCCCTTGTCGATGCTTTCCATGCCCATGATCATCTTAAATAAGGTAGTCTTACCGGCACCGTTTGGCCCGATGACTCCCACGATACCGTTCGGGGGAAGCATGAAGTTCAAATCATCGAACAGCAGCTTATCGCCGAACGCCTTCGCCACATGCTGTGCCTCGATCACCTTATTGCCCAAGCGAGGGCCGTTCGGGATGAAGATCTCCAGCTTAGCCTCACGCTCCTTCTGGTCCTCGTTCAAGAGGGCCTCGTACGAGTTCAGACGTGCCTTACCCTTGGCGTGACGGGCCTTCGGCGCCATATTGATCCATTCCAGCTCACGCTCCAAGGTCTTACGGCGCTTGCTGACTTGCTTCTCTTCTTGAGCCATACGCTTCGTCTTCTGGTCTAGCCAAGAGGAGTAATTACCCTTCCAAGGGATACCCTCGCCACGATCCAGCTCAAGGATCCATCCGGCCACGTGGTCTAGGAAGTAACGGTCGTGCGTGATGCAGATAACGGTACCGGCATATTGTTGCAGATGTTGCTCCAGCCAGTCGATCGACTCGGCGTCCAAGTGGTTGGTCGGCTCATCCAACAGCAATACGTCCGGCTGCTGGAGCAGCAATCGGCAAAGGGCCACCCGGCGACGCTCGCCTCCGGACAGCGTATCCACCACCTGATCCTCCGGCGGACAACGCAAAGCGTCCATGGCACGTTCCAGACGGCTGTCGAGGTTCCATGCGTCCGTAGCGTCGATCTTGTCCTGCAACTCCGCCTGACGGTTGATCAAGGCATCCATCTTATCCGGATCTTCCAGCACCTCCGGATCGCCGAATCGCTCGTTCACCTCCTCATATTCTTTCAAGGTGTCCACGATCTCCTGCACGCCTTCCTGCACGATCTCCTTCACGGTCTTGCCCGGCTCCAACTTAGGATCCTGCTCCAGATACCCTACGGAATACCCGGGGGAGAAGACCACCTCTCCTTGATAATCCTTATCAATACCGGCGATAATCTTCAGCAACGTAGATTTACCGGAACCATTCAATCCGATGATTCCGATCTTCGCCCCATAGAAAAAGGACAGATATATATTCTTTAAAACCTGTTTTTGAGGCGGAAAGATCTTGTTCACGCCTACCATCGAGAAAATAATCTTCTTATCGTCTGCCATATAATTTTTTGTGTGTTAATTGGTTCCTTAACTTAAAATAATGGTGTACAAATCTACGTAAATATCTTTTATTTTACAAATGAACAAAGATCATAGGTATCAGATATCTACCGATTGCCAAGTTTGGCGTGTGGAGATTACTCGGTTCAATTCTCTTGTGCAAGAAGCCGGTAGATATGCTATTCCTCGGAAGTTGAGTTTTAGCGTTATCATAAATGAAGGGTAGGAGAGGTTGTGCGGCGTTGTGGTTAGGACTGTGCGATCTTGTGGCTTTAGGTTGTGTGATCCTAACGATTTAGGATTGTGGTTCGTCTTCGTCTCGTGAAGATATGTAACCGGTTTATGCATGATGTAATACGTGATGTAAAGTGCTTATATCTTGTTTCTTGCATTTGCTCCCCATGAAAAAACTAAAATTTACCCCTCTTGAAATTTGTATAATAAAATAAAACCCCCTATCTTTGCACTCGCATTACAAAAGTAACGCACAGGATGATTCGCTAGCTCAGCTGGTAGAGCACAACACTTTTAATGTTGGGGTCCTGGGTTCGAGCCCCAGGCGGATCACAGAAACGCTGGACAGAAATGGACAGTAAATGTACAACTCCTACAATATCAAGGTATTGTAGGAGTTTTTCTTTGTATAATGTCTGTGACCTAAGACACGAAAAGGTCACAGAAAGACACACTTTCGTGACCAATTCGTGACCTGTCCACCCTCTAAGATTTTAGGTCACGGAATGTCCAAAATTGGCGGTTTGTTGTCTTGATTTGTCCGTACTGCAAATATCTCATTTTCAGTTTATCAATTTAAGTTTGTAACTAAAAAAAGAGATTATGAGAAGTACTTTTAAGCTACTCTATTTCGTCAAACGAAATGCAGTAAAGAAGAACGGTAATGCACCGATTATCGCACGTATCACTATCGACCAAGTTGTAGCCCAGTTTAACACCAAACTGGAAATAAATCCGACTCACTGGAGCGTGGAATTAGGCAAGGCTTCCGGCAGAACCGCAGAAGCCGTACACATCAATTCCATGCTGGAAAGTATTCGTAGCACAGTTCATCAACATTACCATGCGTTAATGGCGCAAGACGGATATGTAACCGCAGAACTGGTAAAGAACGCTTTTTTAGGTAAGATAGCAAGGGAACGGACTTTGATAGAGTTCTTCAAACAGCACAACGAGCAGTATTTGCAAAAGGTCAAAATGAATACCGCAGACAAGACCTATTCACGTTATGAACTGACAAAGAAACGGCTTATGGAGTTTATGAAGTTTAAATACTCCGTTTCCGATATGCTCATTAAAGATATAAATGTGGTATTCATTGAAGATTTCCTGTTGTATATCAAGAATAACTATGGGTGCAGCCATAATACGGCTATGAAGTTCATACAACGTTTTCGCACGGTAGTAAACTTTGCCAAGAATACGGGTTTAGTGACTGCCGACCCTTTTGGGAGTTATCGGGTAAGGTTTGAACGTACCGATAGGGATTATCTGACTATGGAAGAAATTACCACCATTTACAACCACGAGTTTAGCTCTAAACGGTTGGAGCAGGTACGTGATTTGTTCATTTTCAGTTGTTACACGGCACTTTCATACATTGATGTATGCGAGTTAAGGCAGGAGGACATTCGCACCGGATTTGACGGTAATTTGTGGATTATACGGAAAAGACATAAAACAAATGTTACATCTACTGTCCGATTGCTGGATATACCAAAAGCCATATTGGAAAAGTACAGAGACAAATTGCCAAACGGTAAGATTTTACCAGTTATCAGCAATCAGAAAATGAATGATTACTTAAAAGAAATCGCAGCCATTTGCGGGATTGAAAAGACCTTGACCTACCATGTAGCCCGGCATTCGTGCGCCACTTCGGTGCTGCTCGCAAACGGTGTTCCCATTGAAACTGTATCTAAGATTTTAGGTCATACCAACATCAGAACTACTCAAATTTATGCGAGGATTACCGATTTGAAAGTAAGTGGCGACATGGAAATGTTGGCTCAAAAACTGGACGTTCCAAATCGTACTGCCAGCCGTTGAAATCGTGTTATCGTCAGATAACAGCAAGGTGTGATTTGTGGCACACAAATCTGTTTTCCGTGCCGCAAAACACCTTGGGCAAATTCACTCCAAAGTCGTGTTGCCAATGAAAGAAAGACATTTCCTAACTAAAGATTTTTTCGCTCGTCGGGACGGGTGGTCCCGCCCCTTGCCGCTGGGCGTTCCCCGACCGATGAGTTTATTTTTGTAATTCTGCAATCTTGTTTTATTGAAATATTGATAGCCTGATTGATTGAAAGCAAGATTTCAAGAAAACTGGATTGATTGAAAACAATAAACCATTCAATATTGATTGAAATACTGAATGGTTTATTTATTATCAAGAATATAATTACTTGCGAAAAGAAAATAAAACTCGCATCATGTATCGTTTTCATCCATTCTTCGGAGCAGACTTTTTTGCAATGTCTCCAAATACCGAGTTCTATTTATTTTACGGCTTCGCATTTCCAAATAAGAATGATATAAATCACCAATATCTATACTGAACACATTTTCAAAATATCCTGCAATCTCTTTTAAAGTAGCCGTTCCTTTATTAAAATCCCCATTCGCTTCTAAAGCATAAATCAGTTCTACCAACGCCCTTTTAGAGCCAGTCCAACGCAAAATACTTTCTACAACCTGTCCGTTATCCGCTTTGCGCTGTACAATACGCTCCAATTCCTGCAATCTGTTAGTCAAATAGATTTTCAACAGTTCGTTAGTAATAATTTTAGCCACTTTAAAATCATATCCGGTTGAATATAGAGGGTCTTTATCAATATGGGAACTGTCTGTACATATTCGTAAATCATTTTGATTTCGGGTAAAATAGTATCTATCCAAATAAGTAGATTTAGAACGGTAATACTGGTAAAAGTCCAAATTCCTACTGAAATAGAATGTTAAACTATTTAGTTCATTGTACAGATATTCTTTTTGCGCAACATCACTACCTGTTGGGAATTTACTTTCTATAACATAAATTTTGTTGTAGTACATATATTTACTTAATACTTCCGGCTTTAGTTCTTTAAAGAAATAGATTTCTTCCGCCTCGTCCCTAAACTGATAATTTACTGTATGCTTCCTAAGTTCATCACACAAAGGTCTAATAAAACGCATCATGTGTAACGCCCTATCAATCCCTATACATTCGTCAGAATTAGAAATATTTATTTCGGTCTGTATCTGAAAGAGTAATTTACTAACGTAGCTTTTAATTGCTGCATATTCCATACTCACAACATATTGCGCTATAACACAATGTTATAAAGATAACCTAATACAATAATAAATAAGGTTATCAATCCAAAGAATATCCCTATCAGCCGCCAAGTCATTACTTTTTTCAACAGCGTAGCTTCGGGCAATGACAGCCCAACAACTGCCATCATAAAAGCAAGCGCAGTTCCTATGGGGATACCCTTAGCTACAAAAACTTCAATTACCGGTACTATTCCGGCAGCATTGGCATACATTGGAACTGCCAACACTACTGATAAAGGAACTGCAAACCAATTATCCTTAGACATATACTGCTCAAAAAATCCTTCCGGTACATAGCCGTGCATAAATGCACCGATACCGATGCCGATAAGGATATACAGAAGTACACCTTTGACAATGCCCCATGCTTCTTGCATGATAATCGGCAATCGTCTAAAGAACGGAGTATGCTCTTTTTCCCATGTTCCGGAGTCGGAAGTTGAGTTTTGCTGAATTTGTTTTACCCAATCACTCAAATAAGGCTCCAATTTCATCTTGCCCAAAATAAATCCACCTACCATACCTAACATAATACCGCTAATCACATAAATAGAAGTAATACGCAACCCAAAAGTGCCAATAAACATGGCAACAGCAACCTCATTCACCAAAGGCGAGGTTATCAAATAGGCGAATGTTACCCCCAAAGGAATACCCCCTTTCACAAATCCGATAAACAGCGGTATGGAAGAACAGGAACAGAACGGGGTAATAGCACCAAATAAGGCTGCAAAGAAATATTGCAATCCATATAGTTTACGAGAGGTCAAATAATTGCGCAAACGTTCTATCGGGAAATAAGCATTTATAATTCCCATTATCACGCTGATAAAAAATAATAATATCAAAATCTTTATCGTATCGTAAAAGAAGAAGTTTATAGCTTCTCCTAAAGCTGTTGAAGCATCCAAACCGAAGATGTCATACACCAGCCAATCTGCAAACCTTTGTATCATAATCCTATTATTGTTTGTAATAATACGAACATATTACCTAAAAAATTAGCGGTTACAAGCACATTTAGGCAGTTCTTGTTTTTTTATCTCTGTAATGTAGAACTTGGCAAATTCATTCTTGATTTCATTACGCACTCTTTCAAATTCGCTTCTGATGAAGTCCGTTGTCCCTATTACTTCCGAGGGGTCATCAAAACCAATATGCAACCGTTTCCCTACATTGCCCTCAAAAGCCGGACACGTTTCGTTAGCACTACCGCATACTGTTATCACATAATCCCATGTATCACTTAAATAAGCAGTTACATTGGTAGGAATATGCTTACTTATATCAATGCCAACTTCTGCCATTGTCTTAACAGCCAAAGGATTAACTTTCTCAACCGGATGCGTACCAGCGGAATACACTTGTATATTCTTATCAAACGATTGCAGGAAACCATGCGCCATTTGACTGCGACAGCTATTTCCTGTACATAAAATTAAAATTTTCATATTATACCCCAATTTATCAATCCATAATAAATGCCAACCAAAATAAACAGTATAGCTACCATGTTATTAAACCACTTCTGAAAAGTCTGCACACGGTTATAAAACTTTCCTATCCCTGCTACACTGTATGCCAAAATCCAAGCGACAAGCATAACTGGGAGCCCTGTTGCCAATGCAAAAATGACAGGTAGCAAATACCCCTCACTTTCCATAGCTGACATGGGAATAAGCATGCCAAAATAAAATAGACCACTGGTCGGACAAAATGCCATGGCAAACAATATCCCCAGCAACAAACTACCCCATGAGCCTTTTAGTTTTTCTGTCTTTTCAGTAGCGGAAAATCCGAACTTAGGTAATTGCAATTTATCTCCGAATAGCATAAACAGCCCTATCAACATCAAAGCAGGAGCAAGCAGCAGTTCCCCCCATTCGCTGATACCTTTTTGTATGGCAAACATATCTGCACCCTTTCGGAGTATTGCGATAAGTATCGCGCCTAATGCAGAATAAGCCAATACACGCCCTAAAGTATATAAAACACCATTTGTAAATATCCGGTTACGGTTATTTATATCCTTACTAATAAATCCAATAGCGGTAATGTTGGTAGCCAATGGGCAAGGACTTACAGCAGTCAACAGACCGAGCAGAAAAGCGGTAATAATAGGTATCTCACTATTATCCAACCATGTTTGCAAGTATTCCATAAGACTGTATTTATTTTAGCAACTGATTGATTTTCTGTTTTAATTCTTTCTTGAAAGCCGATGTATTGTTCCGGGCATTCTGAAAGCCAAAGCGTGTCATGTCGTTACGTTCTTCTTTACCGTTCTTCCATTTATTAACATAAAGAGAAGACCAACTTACACGATATTTCTCTGCCAGCTTCTCGCCTTCGGGAGTTGAAATATCTACTTCTTTGAAACGTAGTTTGCCATTTTTAACCAACTCTGCCAAATCTGCATTGACCACTTCTTTCGTATATTTCTCAATGGCTTTGCAAGTTACACAACGTTGTTTCCCATGAAAATAAAGAACTTCCACATAGGTATCTGCGGCAATCTGAGCCATTCCCCAAATAGAAAACAAACAAGCAATGGTAAGGAATAAAAAGCGTTTCATCATAATCTGATTTACTTGGTTAATACATCTTTTACTTCTTTGGCAGAAAGTTTGCCCTTTGCCACAACCTTACCGTCAACAACGAGAGCAGGAAGCGTCATTACATTGTATTCCATAATCTTCATCAAATCTTCTTCTTTGGTTATTACCGCTTCCAAAGCTAATTCTTTTACTACTTGTTCAACCGTTGCATACAGAGCCTTACAACCTGCACAGCCTGTTCCTAATACTTTAATTTCCATAATTTATAAATTTATTATATTAAACGTAATTCGCAAAACAACGAACATCAATATTAAAAAAGGGGGATTATCAGCAACACTCCCCCGATTTACAGATACATTGCCCGAAAAACTCTTTAAAGAGTTCACGAGCCAATTGCCAATTCTCTCGGTTGATACAGTATTTCACTTTAGGCGTTTCAACCTCTCCTTGTATAAGTCCTGCATCTTTCAACTCTTTCAAGTGCTGTGATACGGTTGCTTTGGCAATGGGAAGTTCTTCGTGAATATCCCCAAAATAACACGTTTTCTGCTTTGCCAAAAAGTGCATAATAGCAATTCGGGCAGGATGTCCCAATGCTTTGGCAAATCTTGCCAACTGTTCCTGCGTAACAGTATAATCTTTCTTTTCTTCCATATCTCGAATATTGTTCGCAAATATACGAACAATATTCGAGATAGCAAATTTCATCATATTTTTTTTCAGTGCAAGGTGCAAGTGCGTATATATATATACGCTTGCACCTTGCACTTGAACTATATATATTCATAATCAACCACTTGCATAATTCAAAAATAATGCGTACATTTGAACCCAAGATGTTGGCAGACAGACACCGGACAACAGCAGACAGTTTTTAAGGACTAAAGCGTGACGGATACAAAGCCAAAATTTCTGAAAGTACTGATATTGAGGAAGAAATAACGTTTGGTTCATAACCCAAGCGGATCACATAAGAACAAAGCCAAACGGCGACAAAAAAGAGACAAGTCCTACAATATCAACGTATTGTAGGACTTTTTTTATTGTTTCAGTCTTGCCTGAAAGACAAAAAAGGGGCACGAAAAGACACGGTTGAGTATCCAAATCGTACCCCCTTCCCCAAAAAACGATTAGGGGGTACGATTGTCGGAAATCACTATCCAGGCAGAAGGTTTCAATCTCTGTATTGATTTTAGATATTATCATCTGAAACCTGTTTTACTGTGATTTTTTTATTAATGGTGTTTAAATTCAGTTGTTTACTCGAATACCTTTCTTTCATTTAAGAATAGCAAAGCAATACAAAAGTCATTCTGTAAAAGTAATTCAAAGTCCAAAACAGATACAGACACGATTTTTGTATATTTGCAGGATACAGATAACACCTGACAAGTATGAAAAAAGAAATCCTATATCAAGAAATAGCGAGAACTATTGCCTGTCAAATTAAGAAAGGCGTGTGGAAAGCTGGTGAGAAACTACCTTCTTTACGCACTATTAGCAATGAAAATGGTGTAAGTCTTAATACTGCAATTCAGGCATATTATGAATTGGAAAAAGACGGATTTATAATATCACGCCCAAAATCAGGTTATATTGTCAATTACAAACCCATACGCCTATCTGTTCCAGCGACAACACAACCGTCTGTAAAGCCTGAGAGCAAAGAGGTGATAGATTTGATTGCTGACGTATACAGCTCGTTAGAAATAGGAGATAAATCGATCACTCGATTTTCATTAGGAATGCCCGAAGATATTTTATTACCAATTGCAAAACTTAATAAAGAACTTATAAGAGCTATGCAGGCACTTCCGGGTAATGGAACCCGGTATGATGAAACACAGGGAAATATGCGATTACGTAAATCTATAGCTCGTTTTACGTATAGTTGGAAGGGAAACTTGACAGAAGATGATATAGTGACAACTGCTGGAGTTACTAATGCGGTTGCTTTAGCTTTATCTGTAATTACTAAGGTAGGAGATACTATTGCGGTTGAAAGTCCGGTCTATTTTGGAATGTTACAATTAGCCAATAGTATGGGGTTGCGTATATTGGAATTACCTACCAATCCAGTAACAGGGATTGATCCAGATGCGCTGAAAAAAGTTTTACCACAAATTAAAGCTTGCCTGCTTATAAGCAACTTTAATAACCCATTGGGAAGTTGTATGCCTGATGAACATAAAAGGGTAGTTGTTGATATGCTGGCCGGATATGATATACCTTTGATCGAGGATGATTTATATGGTGATTTATTTTTTGGTAATTCACGTCCTAAGCCCTGCAAGGCTTTTGACAAGAAGGGGCTTGTTTTATGGTGTGGTGCGGTATCTAAAACATTAGCGCCGGGGTATCGGGTAGGATGGATTGCTCCCGGCAAATTTAAACATGCTATTATTCGCCAAAAGAATATTCACCTTATTTCTACGCCTGCGCTTAATCAAGAAGCGGTTGCCAATTTCATGGAGAATGACAGATACGAAAACCATTTACGTAAACTGCGACAAGAATTATACGCAAACAGTATTCATTTTGCCCATTCCATCATGGATTACTTCCCCGAGAATACAAAAATTGTTACTCCACAAGGAGGATTTATGCTTTGGGTGGAATTAGACAAACAGATTGATACAACAGAACTTTATTATCGGGCTATGCAGCGAAAAATAAGCATAGCCCCCGGACGTATGTTTACATTACAAGAGCAATATACCAATTGTATGCGTTTAAGCTATGGACAACGATGGACTCCACTTCTTGAAGAACGTTTAAAACAATTGGGGGATATAATTAAAAATCACTTTAACTGATGTATGTATTCTTTTAGTACTTCCCCTATTACTTGAAGTCCTTTCATGATTCTATCTTCTGGCATATTAGAGTAATTTATTCTAAAAGTATTTTCTTTGTGCTCAACAGGATAAAATGAACTGCCGGGTACAAAGGCTATTTTCTGTTCAATGCATTTTTGCAGGATGTCATGCGCTGAAATATTTTCGGGTAATTCAATCCAAGTAAATAACCCGCCTTGAGGATGAGTATATTTTATGTCATTAGGAAAATAGCGTTCAATACATTCTAAAGCTATATCTCTGCGTTTTCTGTAGACTTCTACTATTTTGCTAATATGCTCATCAATATCATATCGTTTTAGATATTCGGCAATAGTCATTTGAGCTATTGTGTTACACTGCAAATCAGTGCCCTGCTTAACTAACACATACTTGCGGATAATATCTTTATCACCTGCAATCCACCCAATCCGAAAGCCCGGACAAAAGATTTTAGAAAAACTACCAGTGCATAAGATATTACCTACCTTATCAAAAGACTTTATAGAGGGTAAAGACTCTCCTTCAAACCTTAATTCTCCATAAGGGTTATCTTCAATAACAGGAATATCATATAAAGCAGATAGTTCAGCCAGTTTTTTTCGTCTTTCCAAACTCCATGTTTTTCCAGTGGGATTTTGAAAGGTTGGTATTACATATATTAGTTTTATATTTTGAGTATTATTCAGTACCTCTTCCAAAGTAGCCATATCCATGCCTTCTTCATCTGTTGGAATTTCAATGAAGCCACTCCCATATGATTTGAATGCGCTAATTGCTGCTAAATAGGTGGGGCTTTCACACAATACGATATCACCATCGTCCAGAAATACTTTTCCGGATAAATCTAATCCTTGTTGCGAACCGTGAGTTATAAGAATATTATCCTTATCAAACGATGTCCCTAAGCGTTCATTCATTCGTTTGGCAATCCATTCACGTAAAGGATAATACCCTTCAGTAGTCGTATATTGAAGAGCTTTTGCTCCTGCTTCTTGCAAAACGACCTGATTCATTTTGTTAATTTCATCTATGGGGAATAGCTCAGGGGCAGGTAGTCCACCAGCAAATGAAATAACATCTTCCCGTTCTGTAACTTTGAGTATTTCTCTTATTTCCGAAGCCTTTATATAAGACATTCTCTTGGCAAATTTCAACTTCATAATCATTAAATATATTTGAAAACTAAAATAATGCAAAGTAAAGCATAATAGATAAATGAGAACAGATACAATTTGCACAATATCAGCGGGTACAGATTTTCGGAACCAAGTATTATCCCGATTGTATCGCCTACCGAAAGAATTAAACGGACAGTTATCAATAGAAAGACAGGACTGATACTTGCGTCGACAGTTATTCTAGCCGAACCTCAATTAACCAAGCGTGAGAAAGAAATACTAATATTAATTCGGCAAGGTTTTCTGAGCAAAGAGATCGCTTATAAGCTAAATCTTAGTATTTATACGGTAAATAATCACCGAAAGAATATATTGGCAAAGCTAAATGTAGATAATGCGATCGAAGCTATCAATAAGGCGGAAAATTTCGGTATTCTCTATTGATTACGATATCCAATCCAAACCACTAGCTAATATTGATATGATTGCGGTTATATTTCATCCTCTGGGGCTGAATCCATTTGTGCGATGCGCTATGAGTGAATTATACAATCATTTTTCTGCGGAAAAAGTAGTGCGGGTATCGTATGTAAAGAATACCCGCACTTTCTATTTATTTTGAAAAACGTAATTTTATAGTTCAAGATTCACTTCATTCATATTGATTTCAAGAGAGCGCCGCTATACCTGTTCCTATCAAGTTTGCGTTATTCATATTGTTGATATGGATTTCGACATCCGCTAATGCGGATTCATTAAGGAGTTCTTGTAATTTCTCCAGAACAAGAATGTTATAGTTTTTATCTTTTCTATTCTCGCTCCAAAATAGACTGCCTTCGGCTACTAGACAGATTTTTTGTATATCTTTATTATATGATCTCAGTAACTGAATAAGGCCCAGTAGCGATGCGGCGACTAATTGTGCTGATCTGTTGTAGATCCAATGAGCTACATCTACATATACGTCCTTGTGAATATCCGGATAGTTCATGATAGCGGTCAATTTTTGGGCATCGAATTTATTCTCAAACTCATCCAAAGGGAAAGCCGCTTTCAATATATCGCCTAGATACATACCCGAAACCGCTTTCTCAAACCGCTGTTTTCCAAGGCTGTCTGAAATGGCGTCAACCGTATCATCGACTGTCGTGAGGAATGGAGGATGGAAGTTGCCCGACTCTAGGTTGACAGGGACTAAGCCTTGTATATTATAGCTCGGATCTAATTTCTTTATTTTATCCGCCGGAATGAAAGTGGCCATGTTGGTGCCTGTTCCTACGATCAGACCGATATAGGCGTCATAGCTATTGTCGGTTAGGCCGGCAAACAAGCTGGCGATAGTATCGTTTAATACTTTAATACCTGTAAATTTGATTTTACAATGTTCGTTTAGGTAGTCGAGAAGTGGTTTGCCAACTAATTGCCCTACCATTTCTTTAATGTCGACTCCTTTTGTCCAACGTAACAATTTGGCGTCTCCACTGAGTACGGATTCTGCTGGATAAGAAAAACAATAGCCGATTGGCATTTCCTCATCCCGTTTTATCCCGACAATCATATCGGCTAATTCTTTAAATAGCTCCTCACGAGTATATCCCGGTGATTTCATGATCGACATGTCTTTTTTCCACCCATTGTTGGGATGGATGGTTGGTGATCCTTGTCCAAGATCGACGGTCGCTACTCTATAGTTGGTTCCTCCTAAATCGAGAACCAATGCTTTTCCATTAATATCAGAGGTTTTGGGAGAGATAAAAGTCGGTATGCATTGTATCTCCGCATTTTCATGTTTTAATCCCTCTTCAACCTTTTCCCGAAATGAACAGGCTATCTCTTTGAGTTGGTCATTTTCTAACCAGAAAATATTTTTCTCCATAAGATTGATTTTTTGATTTTGAAATATCCTTGTTAGTGAATAACAATTTAGAAAGGGATTTGACTATCCTTATTGGTTGATTAAGTTAAGGAGATAAATTTTGGATACTGTAAAATTTGTCGTGTTAAATTTAAATTTTGTATAAACAAAAGGGTGACGATGTCTGTTTAAAACATCAAACAGATGATTTTATTTATTAATCTAAATTAAGATATATGATACCGAAAGTGGAGATAGAAGCAGGCAAGGCGGATTTAATCCGTGAGATTTTAGGCGTTAATGATTTGCAGGACATTAACTTACTTGATGAGTACCGTGATATATTTATAAAATCACAAAAGTCTGCGTATGAGAATGAATCTGTTAATGATATTAATTGTACGGATTGAATTTTGTGAGAAAAATGTCTTATATACAGGGCATAGGATGAGAATATATTATTCAATATTCTGTTTACTAGTATATTACAGTTTCTTTGTATTTCTTTCTTAGGAAACTACAGTTTCCCGCTAGGATAGAAACTGCAGTTTCTTCTAGGGGAAACCGGAGTGTCTTTTAGGCTCGGTTTGTGTAAACGATAAGGAAAATCTACTACTTATCATTTACGGCCTTCCCATATTCCTCATCACTTACCGGCTCAAGCCAAGTGTTTTTATTGGTTTGGGGATTACATTCTACGGCGATATGCGAAAACCAACTGTCCGGTGAGGCGCCGTGCCAATGCTCTATGTTTGGTGCGATTTCGACAACATCCCCGGGTAGTAAACGACGGGCGCTTTTACCTCGTTCTTGATAATAACCCACACCACCTACGGCGATGAGTATCTGCCCTCCTGTATGCGTGTGCCAGTTGTTTCGGCAGTTAGGTTCAAACGTTACGTTAAACATTGGTACGTTTAAATCCTTATTGCTTGTTAATGGCACCAGCCAAGACTTCCCCGAGAAATATTGTTCAAACCCGGTGTTTTCATTTCCTGTAGGGAATTCACTAATTTTTGGAATTTCAGTTTTCATTTCTTGTGCGTTTATATTGCCAATGGAGATTAATGTGATCAACATGGCAATGGTTATTTTCTTTATATTCATATTTGTTTTCTTGATTTTATTCATATTACAAAATTATTTAAGATATTCCATTGCTTTTGTATACCAATTACTGATAAGTGTAACAGAATTACTGATTTTACAATCTATAGAATCTTGAAGTTGATGGCTTTTAAATAAATATAGGGGAAATCTCAAATTGGCGAGATTGGACAATTGTTAGTCTGTTGGGATTATGTATTTTTGTCATCATAAGAATCTATAGGATGAAGCCTGATACGGAAAACATATATCAACGGAAAATTAATCAAGTAATTGATTATATCAATGCGAATTTGCATCTCCCTTTACGACTGGATATAATAGCCGGGCAGGTAAACGTGTCCGAGCGGCAGCTACTACGTATTATGAAAGGAGCCTTGAATGAGTCATTATATGCTTATGTGGCAAGGCAACGTGTAGAGCGAGCGGTTCTATATATGCATACGGAAGATATGAGTCTGGCAGATCTAGCGAGTCGGGTAGGCTATGATAACCCCCAATCTTTCTCGAAAGCGTTCAAGAAACAATTCAGCGTATCTCCGAAAGCTTATATGGATAAGTTGCGAGCACGTCTGAGAGAAGAGACCGAGAAGTGGAGTAATCCACACGATCTTGAAGTTGAGGTTTGTGAGGTAGATGATTTAGATTTGGTTTATATCCGGATTTTTGGAAAATATGGTGAGGCGGAACCCTATGAGGAGGCATGGAATCTGTTGATCGGATTCTTAAAAGAGAATCAAGCGTTATCAGAGGACACCCGCTTTATTGGTCTAAGTTTTGATGACCCGAACGTCACTCATCCGGACCAATGTCGTTTTTACGCTTGCGCTTCGGTCGGGAAGGAGATTATTCCATCAGGGATGTTCGGTACGATTCGTTTGCAGAAAGGAAAATATGCGGTTTATACCTTAAAAGGTAGTTATGCGGGATTACAAGAACTATATAATACTATAAATATAGATTTCAATTATACCAAACGGCATGGAATGGCGTTTGAGGAATATGTGAGTTATTCGGAAGAGGATGACGATACGCAAGTGACAAAGATTTATATACCAATAAAATAAATTAGTATGGAAACAAAATTTTGCCAAAGCTGCGGTATGCCGCTGCAAAAGAATGAGGAGTTAGGAACGAACCATGACGGAAGCAAGAATGAGGAATATTGTTGCTATTGTTATAAGGACGGGGCCTTCACGATGGACTGTACGATGGATCAGATGATCGATCATTGTGCCCAGTTTGTCGATGAGTTCAATAAAGATGCGGACTTTCATTATACGAAAGAGGAGGCCGTAGCGAATATGAAATTATTTTTCCCGACATTGAAGCGCTGGGCGGTACAATAAGCCTCTATAAAAAGCGTCTATCTGCGCTTCGGCTTGCTGGATTAGTTTCACTGGAATGCGGGGCTTCTTCTCGAAAAAGTCCATTTCTATTTGAATGGTGTTTTTTTTAATGGAGCGGCTCCAATTACCTATTATCTTTCCGTTATACAAGATAACCGGGTAGAAGGTGCCGAATCGGTTGAACGCTTTTGGATGATGTTCTAGCGGCAATACGTCCGTGCGGTTTTTGTAACTGATCAAGTATTCATCGAAGGCGGGGAGGAGACGCAGTACAGGTTCGCTCTCATTTTTTCCTTTCCATGATTGGTGGATGAAATATTCACGGGAATCGAACGTCTCGGTCATTAACTCCGTCTTGATCAGATTGATAGCGAGCCTACACTCGGTAGCGGTTAGCCCGGACCACCAAACAAAATCCTGTAACTGGGCAGGGGAGTGGCTTTGAAAATATCTGGATGCCAATCTCGCCAGAGCCTCTTCCCTGCAAAGTTCACGAGTAGGAGGGACACGTTCGTCCAATAAGGCGTAAGTCGTTTTCTTTCCTTTATCGATCCCGCTACAGACGATGCCTTCCACCTCACCCCATGTAAGGAAAAGGTTTACGTGATCTATGGTGGGCAAAATCCCGGATTTTTGCAATTCCGTCGTTACCTCTTGTTTGGTCAGGCTTTTGTATCCTTCCAGTATCTTTCCGATCTGATCTAGGCATCTTGTGAACAGCGTTTTTTCTATCTTCCCGAAATGTCCCTTGGCGTACGACATAACGGCAGCCTTGATACGCTCGGAAGATAGCATAAGCATCCAACGGATATCCTCGGCGGCCACGAAATGCCAAGTAGGACGCATCACATGGGTACGTAGAATATCACCTTTGTACAAAGCCTCATTTACCGTTTCAAGGGAAGAGGATCTCAAGCGAATACCGATCGCCCATTTGGCCATCTCATACTCCTGCGCCTGGATAGCGCCCATCCAAGAGACCAACTCTTTCGGGGACTCGAATCGGGGTTGTTCCAATTGTTGGCTAGCTACTCGTATATGTGTTATCATAATATATGAATATAAACGCAAATGTACGAAATAAAGCGTTAAACATCCCATAATCTTGAAGATATACTCATTCTTTTTGTACCTTCACGCTAGAAACAATTAGTGAAATTTATGACGATAGCGTATTTAAATGTGGCTACGGACCGGCAACACTTGGATATTCAAAGGGAAGAGATCTCTTCTTTTGCCGCGGCCAAAGATATCCATGTGGATAAATGGGTCATGGAAGTATCCGGAGAGAAAGCGAAACAGCCGGGGCCAAAGTTAAAACTTGTTCTCGAACGCTTGAAGAAAGGGGATGCCTTGATCGTATCGGATATTACCCGTTTGTGTCTTACCTTATATGAGTTGATGGGGATACTTACCGTTTGCATGGAGAAGGACGTGACGGTCTATTGTATAAACGACCGTTATATATTCGATGACCGGATGGATCGCCAATTGATGATTAATGTCTTCAAGCAAGTAGACGAGATTGATCACAGTCTGGTTTCCATACGTACAAAAGACGCCTTGGAACAGGTGAAAAGTACGGGAAAGCGGTTGGGACGTCCTAAAGGCTCGGAATCCAAGTTGTTCTTCTTAGACGCCCATAAGGGGGAGATCATGAACATGTTGGAGCGGGGAGAATCGGTAGGATCGATTTGCGAGCATTTCAACGTCTCTAAGAATACTTTTTATAAGTATAGGAAGAAATTCTTCAGATCGTAAGGATTGGTTTTAATACCAATCCTTTCGTTTCATATATAGCCAAGTCAATACTCCGGTAGCTATCATGACGGCCCAAGCTATGAAATAACCGTAACGCCAATCCAATTCCGGCATTATCTTGAAGTTCATACCCCATACGCCCACCAAGAATGTCAAAGGGATGAAAAGGGTGGAGACAATCGTCAGCCGTTTCATGATGGCGTTCATCCTAAGATCGTTATTGGATATATAAAGATCGACAAGGGAAGAGGTGATTTCCCGGCAGCTTTCCGTTGTTTGGATAACGAATTGGAGTTGGTCTTGCAGGTCATTATAGATCGGCAGGATATCCGGGGTGATAATCCCGTTCTCTGTTCGTAATAGTTTTGAGAATTGATCTTTCAGCGGTAGGCTATTCTTACGGATAGTCATGTACTCATGGCGGTGTTGTTGGATTAGGGAACCCATATTACCCTGATCGTTCTTAGGATCGAGCAAAGTCTCTTCTATATCCTCTAGTATCTCTTCTACCTTTGAGGCGGATTCTACTAAATTCGCTATGATGGTGTTTAGAAGGAAAGCGAGCAGCAATCCACTGCCTTTTTTCCGGATGTTCAGCATGTTGGATAGTAGCGCTTTATGAGCGGCCTCGAATACGGGGTTGTTGCTTTCCGTAAAAGTGATAACCGTATTGTTCGCTACCAGTATACTGATGTGCTCAGACCGCATCTCGTTATTGACATCGTAATAGCAGGAGTTTAATACGATAAGCATTCGTCCTTTGTATTCCTCTACCTTGACCACGTGTTGGGGAGTCAAGATATCCTTAGCGTCCAGATTATGCAGTCCGAAATCTTTTACGATACGGGTAATGGCATCCGCATTGGTCAATCCGCTAACCTCGAACCAATTGATCTGATCCGAGTCGGATAGTTTGCTGAAAGAGGTGTCGGTTATCCGCACCTCTTTCGTATGCAAAGATTGTTCGTTGTATTGCGTGAGACGGATGCCGGTTGCTGTCTCATGTTCGCCGGCGTAATAATACTTGTCCGATAAATGCCGGTTGGATATATGTCTTCTCCTGTGTGTATATTCATTCCGTCTCATAATAAGGATCTCTTTTTAATCGAATTCAACAACGGTGATACCGGCGCCTCCGAACTGCACATGCTCGTCTTGAAAACGACGGACACCGGGAACCGTGCGCAGATAATCCCGGATTAGCTGACGTAAGATACCCGTACCGGTTCCATGCAAGATACGAACCTTGCCTGCCCCGACTTGAATGGCGTCGTCGATAAAATAGGTCACGCTTTGCAATGCCTCATCACCCCTCATTCCTCTCACATCGATTTCTTGCTTAAAGTTTATCTTCTTCTCATGCATATTGTCAGTGGTCTGGGAGCTGACGAACGTGCTTTTCTGGATTTCCCGTTTGATCTGGCCTTTGCTTACCTTTTCCAACTGCTCCAGCTTAACTGTGCTTTTGATCATCCCGAATGCTACTACGGCCTGCTTTCCTTGTAGTTCCATAACGGTTCCGGCGGAAACCTGCCCTTTAAGGCGTACATTGTCGCCGACCTCTATCACCTCTTTATTAAATATCGGCTGGGCCGTCACTTTTTGTTTCTGTTTCTTCCGTTCGTTCCGTTCCTTGAGCTTCGCCATCTTGCGTGCGATCTTATCGTCTTCTTCTTCGGTGGCCATTACGGAGTTCTTGAACTCTTCCAAGGCTTTGCGAGCCAGTTTGGTCTGTTCTTTTTCCGCTTGGGCCTCCTTGATCTCACGAACGGTATTCTCGATCTTGGCGTTAGCCTCCGCTAGAATACGTTGGGCCTCGGCCTTTGCCTCCCGGATGATCTCTTTCCGTTGCTTGTTTACGGCTTCCAAGTCTTGTTCATAACGGGAAGTGACATCTTCCAGTTTTTTCTCCTGCTGACGGATATTCTGCCGTTTGCTTTCCCAGTACCGTTTATCGCGTACGATATCTTGCAGGTATTTGTCCATATTGATATAATCCGCTCCGACGTTCGCAGAAGCGTCGGCTATCACGTCCTCGGGCAGACCGATCTTGCGTGCGATCTCTACGGCGAACGAGCTACCCGGATTTCCGATAGAAAGCTTGAACAAGGGCTGCATCAAATGGCGGTCGTACAACATGGCACCGTTTACGATACCCTCCGTATCCTCGGCGAAATGCTTCAAATTCTGGTAGTGGGTCGTGATTACCCCAAAGCTATGATTCCGGTTGAAGCGATCCAATAAAGCCTCGGCGATAGCGCCGCCAATCTGGGGTTCCGTACCGCTACCGAACTCATCGATTAGGATAATGGTCCGCTCGTTACAATTCTTCACGAAATACTTCATGTTGGTAAGGTGGGAACTGTAGGTACTCAAATCGTTCTCGATGCTTTGCTCATCGCCTATATCGATGAATATATGCTCGAAGATCCCGGTTCTTGATCGCTCATGCAAAGGAATCAATAAACCACATTGCAACATGTATTGAAGTAATCCGACCGTTTTCAGGCAAACGGATTTACCACCGGCGTTCGGACCGGATATGATCAAGATCCGTTTTCCCTCGGTCAGCTCGATATCGAGGGGAACTACCTGCTTGCCCTGTTTCTGTAAAGACAGGAATAAGAGCGGATGCACGGCACGTGCCCAATCCATTTGTCGCTTATCCTCCACGATCGGCTTGATCGCCTTGACTTGCTCCGCGAATAACGCTTTCGCACGAATGAAGTCAATGTCGGCAAGAAACTCGTAAGATTGTAGGATATCCGGAGCTAAAGGACGGATCACGTTCGTGAATTCCGTCAGTATCTTAATGATTTCCCGGCGTTCTTCCCCTTCCAGTTCCCGGATGCGGTTATTCGCTTCCACGACCACCTCCGGCTCTATAAAGACCGTCTTGCCACTGGCGGACTCATCATGTACGATACCTTTTATCTTTCGTTTGAAAGCCGGGGCTACCGGGATCATCAAACGACCGTCGCGCATGGTCGGTGTCACGTCCTTATCGACAACCCCGTCTGATTGTGCCGCACGGAGGATGGATTGCAGGCTGCGGGATATACCGCTCATCGTGATCGTTATCTCCCTGCGGATTTGCGATAGGGTGGAGGAAGCACTGTCCTTGACCTTGCCGAATTTATCGAGGATGCTATCGATCTTTCCAATCAATTGGGGGAAGACAAAGATATCTCCCGCCAATTCAGTCAAGGCCGGATACTTGATTTCCTCATCGTCCATGGGCTTGAAGAAGCGTACGATGTCATTGATCGTTTGCAGGGAACGTTTGAGGTCGAATAACTCCCGTTCATCCAGCCAAGTACCTTCCGGCCGAATCCGTTTCAAGGAATAGCGCACGTCGAAGAAATAACTGGCGGGGAATTCCGTGTCTCCGTGTAGGATACGGATAAACTCATCGGTTTGTTCCAATCGCTTGGATACGACCTCGAAATCGGCGGAGAATCCCATCTCCGCTACCCGCTCTTCCCCGAGCGGGCTTAAACATTTTTCTGTGATTAAGTGACGGATCTTATCAAAGCCCGTCTTTTGTTCAAAATTTTGTGGATATATCACGTGTTTGTAAAATCTTTATTTGATCTCTACCGTCACTTCAGAGCGAATGGTAGGACGGATAATTACTTCTAATTTTGTCTTGCCACGCTTTATATTAAATGTACAGGCGTTGTTGCCGGACGGATTAATATAAGGGGCGAAATAGTATAAATAAGAGAACGCCGGCAAGTAATCGGAGCTTTGCGACGCATCCGCTATTTGGGGATATTTGAATACGTCCCAAAACATGCAATATTTGAAACCGTTCGCGTCCGTAAACATCGTCTTCGGATCACGATATTGCATCGTGTTCGTGATAAAGCGTTTGTAGGCGGATGAGAACTCCTCTGCCGAATGATCCATCTTATGGCGGCCGATCTTTTCTATAATGTCACGAGGACGGATGCCTGCCGCATAAGCGGGAGAGTTACGATCTACGTCAACCACTTGATCCAATTTATCGATATCGTAGCTGATCCCCGTATAATTATAGGTCTTCTTGCTCACCTTGAACGGTACGTTACGTCCGTATTTCGTGTATGGGTATTGCATACACATCAACGGGACATGCACCCGGGCGTATTCGTCTAAACGATAAGAGTCTTCCAGCAACTCGTTCGCCTCACATTCCCAGAGTACACGTCCGGGGATATCTTTTTGATCGATGATACGGATACCGAATTGCAACAGATATTCGGCTTCCGCTTCGGCGGCGGCGTAATTCAAGAACGGGAATTTCTCCATCTTACTGTGCGAGAAGTTGTACCGGTAAGTCGGTTCTTTTTCTACCAATACTTTATTCGCTCCCAGATAGTTCGGGTTCTTATCGAAAAAATAGAAAGTCTGTATCAATAAATCCGGCTTCGCGATATCAACCGTAAGTCCTTTTTTGGTCAACTCGTTCTCGATGCATTCGTTGATGACCGTTTCCAGTTTACGGTTATTCTCGTCGATGGTCGAGAAGGCGAATGTCTTGAAGTTACCGAAATCTACGCCGTCGGATGTGACGGTAGTCTTGAACGGGCATATGAATTCTTGCTCATTGGTTGTCTCCAAGCTATACATCGCATAGGCGGACGCCAGCTGGTCTTCCGTGATGGCGTTACTTTTCTTGCAGTCCTTCTTTACCAATACTTGTTTAGAAGGAGAGGAAAGGTTGCTGATGGTCAATAGGACATCGTTTCTTCCGGCGGGATTCAGCAGTTGTGGGATCTCATCGACAGATATTTCCGTCACAGGTACACCGTTGATCTCCTCGATCACGTCGTATTTCTTAATACCTGCTTGCTCGGCGGATGAATAAGGGATGACGCTTTTAATGACCGGCTTGTTATTTCCCCAGTTCTTGCTCTGGCTGATATCGTATGTGAAGCCTAGTCGGCAGATGGATGTATTCCTGTTTTGGGCGGAAACCGTACAGACCGCCAATACTAATAGTAACGTTGATAAAATCACACTTCTCATCATATTCTGGAATTTTATTTACTCTAAAAATACCTGTTTCGTTTAAAACATAGGCAAAGGTAAAGATATTTTTGATGTGGTGGAATAGTTGGCAATATATTTGCTGCTATAATAGTGTATGAACTTGATATGGATGCTGTGTATATACTTTTTAAGGGTATTTATGTGGTACCGTATTTCGCTTACAATTAGTTAGTAATGAAAAAAATCAGATAGATTATGAGCAAGATGAATCCAAACGAGAAAAAAGAAAACGCTTCAAAAAACGAAAACGTGAATAATGAGGAAGCGACAAATTTGCAGGAAGAACAGTCAAATGCGGCAGATGAAACTGCCGGCTCTGACAATGTGTCGGGCGAGGTGGAAGCCTTGCAAAAGAAATATAACGAATTGAACGATTCCCACCTGCGCTTGATGGCGGAGTTTGACAATTACCGTAAACGTACGATGCGTGAGAAGGCCGATTTGATCAAGACTGGCGGCGAGGGTGCGTTAAAGAACCTTCTTCCTATTATCGACGATTTCGAGCGTGCTTTGCAGAACGTCCGCACGGCTGAGGATGTAGAGGCCGTTAAAGAAGGCGTGGACTTGATTTTCGGTAAGTTCATGGGCTATCTGTCTCAGCAGGGCGTAAAGCCGATCGAGGCCATAGGCAAGCCGTTCAACACGGAGGAGTTTGAGGCTATCGCTACGATTCCCGCTCCGGAACCGGACATGAAGGGCAAGGTATTGGATTGCGTACAAACTGGATATACCTTATTTGACAAGGTAATACGTCACGCTAAAGTAGTAGTGGGAGAATAATCGGAAAATCGGCAAATAACAAATACAAGGATGGCTAAAAGGGATTACTATGAAGTGCTGGGCGTTGAGAAGAATGCATCGGCGGATGAGATAAAGAAAGCGTACCGTAAGAAGGCGATACAATTCCACCCGGATAAGAACCCGGGCGATAAGCAAGCGGAGGAGAACTTTAAGGAGGCGGCAGAGGCATACGACGTGTTGAGCGATCCGCAAAAGCGTCAGCGTTATGACCAATTCGGCCATGCGGGTGTCGGCGGGGCTTCACAAGGTGGCGGCTTCGGTGGTGGTATGTCCATGGAGGATATCTTCTCCCAGTTCGGCGACATCTTTGGTGGACATTTTGGCGGTTTTGGTGGCTTCGGTGGTTTCGGCGGTTCTCGTGGAGGACGCCGGGTGAACCGTGGATCGGACTTGCGTGTGAAGGTGAAGCTGAACCTGAAAGAGATCGCTAACGGCGTGGAAAAAAAGATCAAGGTGAAGAAGTATGTGCCTTGTTCGCATTGTCACGGTAGCGGGGCGGAAGGCTCGGAGGGTGTGAAAACGTGTGATACGTGTAAAGGTAGCGGTGTCGTTACCCGTATCGCCAACACGATCCTTGGGCAGATGCAGACGCAGACGACTTGTCCTACTTGTGGTGGCGAGGGCAAGATCGTTGTCAAGAAATGTACGGAGTGTAACGGTGAGGGCGTCGTTCGCGACGATGAGATTATCACGATCAATATCCCTGCCGGTGTAGCCGAGGGCATGCAGCTCTCCATGAATGGTAAAGGCAACGCCGCACGACATGGTGGAATCAACGGCGACTTATTGATCCTTATCGAGGAGGAACCGCATCCGGAGTTGATTCGTGATGAGAACGATCTGTTATACAACCTGCTATTGAGTGTTCCGCAAGCAGCCTTGGGAGCCACGGTAGAGGTCCCGACCATCGACGGAAAGGCGAAATTGAAGATCGAGCCGGGTACACAGCCGGGTAAGGTGCTTCGTTTGCGTAATAAAGGACTTCCTTCCATCAATAGTTATGGTACGGGCGATTTGTTGGTGAACGTGAGTGTATATATCCCCGAGACTTTGTCGTCTACGGAGAAAGAGACGCTGAACGGATTGGAGAATTCACCGAACTTCCAGCCTAATAAGACGATGAAAGAGAAAATCTTCAGTAAGTTTAAGCACTTCTTTGATTAACAAATAGAAAAGACTATTGTGTTCGTGTGAGAGCACTATAGTATTCGTGGATAAACACAGTAGTGTTTGGAAATGAATACTATAGTGTTTATCGCCGGAATACGGTAGTCTTTTTTCATAAGTCCTAAAATGAGTATCCTATGAGAATATATACCCGTGGAGGAGATAAAGGAAAAACCGGCATACATGGCGGTGAGCGTGTCGATAAGGATGACATCCGTATCGAGGCGAATGGGACGTTGGATGAGTTGAACGCCGAGATAGGCATTGTCCGTACGTTGCTGCCTCCCGATCATGAATGGCAGGTGTTGCTGGGTAGGATACAGCGTGAGATGATGGCCGTGATGTCTCATGTGGCGACACCATCGGCGATCCGTGATCAGAATCCGAATCCGCTTCCCGATGATTTGGCCGTCTTTTGTGAGTCCCATATCGATGATCTATCCGCCCAGATGGAGGATAACGGGTATTTTATCCTTCCGGGAGGCACACCTGTTTCGGCGCACCTCCAATTGGCCCGTACGATCACCCGCAGGGCCGAACGCCGCTTGTGGACATTGAATCGGAAAGACCCGGTTCCTGCCGGGATCATGGCGTTCGTGAATCGTTTATCGGATCTGTTCTTTACGATGGCACGTTATGACATGTTTCGTCAAGGGAACGCTGAGGAACGTTGGCAATCCTTCCTGTATAAGCGGAAAAATAAATCCTAGAGGGCGATATCTTGCCATTTGCCTTTCACGAGCTCACGGGTGGACTTGAAGCCGGCTTGCTTCAGCAACTTGAAAGCCTCCTTGCGACCGTCGTTCACCAAATCCGGATAATGGCAATCGGAGTTCACCATGACAGGGATATTCATTTCCCGCATCCGTGATAGGTATTCCACACGGGGGTAAAGCTCTTTTTTCTTGGTCCAGTTCTTGGTGTTGACCTCTACCATCAATCCTTTCTCCTGAACCAGATCCAGACAAGCCTCAAAAGGCTTCCGATACCAATCCTCCTCAAAATTGAAGATCTCGTACTTCTGTCCGTTCATATAGATCTTATCCATATGCCCGACGATATCGATGCCTCCGGCCTCTATCATTTTCATCGTGGTATCGAAGAAACGCTTGACAAGCAACCGGACATCTCCCTCGAAATGCCGCTCCACGGAGTGGGCGTATTCCCTGAATGAGCCGTCTATACAGACCATGTTCTCTTCGACCAGACGCTCTGATACGGGCAGGAAATGGATGGAACCGATCCGGTAGTCCAAAGGCAACTCTTGGAAATAGGGGATCGAGGCGTTATAGGTCTCGTCCAGATAATCAATCTCCAGACCGGCATATATTTCTAGTTGATCGCTGTATTTCTGTTTCAGTCGGTTTATCTCTTGCAGATACTCCGGCATATCGTCTTTAGACATATTCCAGAAGGTCTCGAACGGAAGCGGCGAGTGGGAGGAAAAACCGTACGCACGGAACCCGTGTGTTATGGCGAATCTCACGAAATCCTCCGGAATACTTCTTCCATCACAAAAAGTACAATGACTATGGTAGTTACTGAGTTGCATGATTGTTCTTAGTGATTAAAAAGCCACATCCAGATCATCTTGCCCGGATGTGGCCTTGTATGATGAATGAGAGAGGTGTTATTTGATAACGCCTAGCTCTTTTCCTACCTTGATAAACGCGGCGATAGCCTTGTCCAAATGCTCAGTCTCGTGGCCGGCGGACAATTGTACACGGATACGAGCTTGTCCCTTCGGTACTACCGGGTAATAAAAACCGGTTACGTAAATACCCTCTTCCTGCATCTTGGCGGCGAAATCTTGAGACAACTTAGCGTCGTACAACATAACAGCGCAGATAGCGGATTGAGTCGGCTTGATATCGAAACCGGCTGCCAGCATCTTGTCGCGGAAGTAACTTACGTTGTTCATTAATTTCGTATGTAAAGCGTCGCTCTCCTTCAACATCTTGAACATCTCCAAGCTTGCGCCTACGATGGCCGGAGCCACGGAGTTAGAGAACAAGTAGGGGCGAGAACGCTGACGTAACATATCGATAATCTCCTTCTTTCCGGTCGTGAAGCCACCCATGGCACCACCGAACGCCTTACCCAGCGTACCCGTGAAGATATCTACACGTCCGTAAACATCAAACTGCTCGGCTACGCCATGACCCGTCGGGCCTACGACACCGGCAGAGTGAGACTCGTCCACCATAACCAATGCGTCATATTTCTCGGCAAGCTCGCAAATCTTGTCCATCGGAGCGACATTGCCGTCCATGGAGAACACGCCGTCCGTGGCGATGATACGGTGACGTTGGGCCTGCGCCTCTTGTAGGCAACGCTCCAAGTCCGCCATATCGGCGTTAGCGTAGCGATAACGTTTAGCCTTGCATAAACGAACACCGTCGATGATAGAGGCGTGGTTCAAGGCATCCGAGATGATAGCGTCTTCCTCGCCGAACAATGGCTCGAACAAACCACCGTTAGCGTCGAAACATGCGGCGTAAAGGATCGTGTCCTCAGTCTTGAAATAGTCGGAGATGGCTGCTTCCAATTGCTTGTGCAAATCCTGCGTTCCACAGATGAAACGAACGGACGACATACCATAACCGTGTGTATCCATGGCTTCTTTCGCGGCCTTGATCAGTCGTTGGTTATCGGACAGGCCAAGATAGTTGTTGGCGCAGAAGTTCAAAACATCACTTCCGGCATTTACTTTGATGTCGGCTCTCTGTGGCGTAGTAATGATACGCTCGTTCTTGTATAAACCAGCGGCTTTGATGCCTTCAAGTTCATTTGTCAAGAATTCTTTAAGTTTTCCGTACATAAAAACTTCGTTTTTTATTAGTATTTAGATGTGAGTAGTAGCTTCGTTGTCAAAGCGACAGACAAAGGTCTGTTTTTTTTTTGAATTTTAATACTAAAAAAGAGAAGAAATTCATGTCTAAACTGTTTTATTCTCTATACCTTTGCCGACGGAAAAAAACTTAAATCTCATTAAACGCGATGAAGAATGTATTAGTAATTGGTTCTACCGGTCAGATCGGATCAGAGTTAACCATGAAATTAAGAAGTATCTACGGTGGGAACATAGTAGCGGGTTATATCCCGGGTGCGGAACCTAAAGGCGAGTTGTTAGAATCGGGACCTTCCGCTATCGTGGATATCACGAACGAGCAGCAGATCGCTGAGACGGTATCAAAATATAATATTGATACGATCTACAACTTGGCGGCTCTTTTGTCGGCTGTAGCAGAGGCTAAACCTCAGTTGGCGTGGAAGATCGGTATGGGGGGCTTGTTCAATGTGCTTGAGGTGGCCCGTGAGATGCACTGCGCCGTATTTACGCCGAGCTCTATTGGCGTTTTCGGTAACAATACCCCGAAAGACAAGACTCCTCAAGATACGATCCGTAATCCTCGTACGATGTACGGCGTGACGAAGGTATCCGGTGAGTTGTTAAGTGATTATTATAATATCCGTTTCGGCGTGGACACACGTTCGGTTCGGTTCCCCGGATTGATCTCTTACGTAACACCTCCGGGTGGTGGTACGACGGATTACGCTGTCGATATTTACTATTCGGCCGCTAAGGGCGAGAAATTCGTTTGCCCGATCGCAGCCGGTACTTTCATGGATATGATGTACATGCCGGACGGCTTGCGTGCCGCTATCGAGATTATGGAGGCGGATTCTACGAAGTTCGTTCATCGCAACTCTTTCAACATTGCGTCGATGAGTTTCGATCCGGAGATCATCTTTAATAATATCAAGAAATATATGCCGGACTTCCAAATGGAGTATGAGGTAGATCCTTTGCGTCAGGCTATAGCCGAGTCGTGGCCGAACTCCTTGGATGACACTTGCGCCCGCCAAGAGTGGGGCTGGAAGCCGGAGTATGATTTGGATGCCATGACAAAAGACATGTTAGCTAAATTGAAAGAACGTTTCAATAAATAAGAGTGATGTTGTAGCCATGATTGTTTGTGGATAGAGGGGCCGGGGTATCATCGGGGGGGATGATCCCCGGCCTTGTTTTTTAACGCTGCTATTTCAATAAATCCGGCCGGAGGCGTGCCGTACGCTCTTGTGCTTGTTGCAAGCGCCATTCTTCGATCTTGCGCTGGTGCCCGGATAATAGTACCTCGGGTACTTTCCAACCTTTGTAATCGGCGGGACGTGTATAAACAGGCGGGGCCAGTAAGTCATCTTGGAAGGAGTCGGAGAGGGCGCTTTGCTCGTCGCCGATCGCTCCCGGTATCAAGCGTACCACGGCGTCGGTTATGATAGCGGCGGCCAGCTCTCCTCCGGTAAGGACATAGTCTCCTACGGATATCTCTTTCGTTATCAAATGCTCACGGATACGATAGTCGATCCCTTTATAGTGCCCGCAGAGGATAATCATATTATTTAGTAAAGACATGCTGTTGGCCATGGGCTGGTTGAGTGTCTCGCCATCCGGGGAGGTATAGATTACCTCGTCATATTCCCGTTCGCTTTTCAACGCTGAGATCGCCCGGTCTATCGGTTCGATCTGCATCACCATTCCGGCCTCTCCTCCGAACGGATAATCATCCACCCGCCTCCATTTATTAGTGGTGTAATCCCGTAGGTTATGTAAATGAATCTCCGCTAATCCTTTATCTTGCGCCCTCTTGACGATAGAGCAATTAATCATCCCCTCGATCATCTCGGGAAGTACGGTAAGTATATCTATACGCATAAAAAATAGTTGTAACGTTAAAACCTCCCGCAAAGGTACATCTTTATTCTGACTCATCGTAAAGTGAGTCTCTATTATCTATGATTCGCGATAGAAAATTAAGAATGAATGAAACGCATGCGTTGGCGCAGTTAAGAGTTCGTAGAAGTTCATGAGGATATTTTTGTATCGTTTGAATTATTATTCGTACTTTTGTCCGTCAATTCGGCGGCTATCAATAGAGGCCGTCTCTTTAGAGAATAAATTTTATAGCGATGAATATATCTTACAATTGGCTGAAAGAGTATCTTGATTTCGATCTGGAGCCAGAAGAAGTTGCTGCGGCGCTTACCTCTATCGGTTTGGAAACCGGTGGAGTAGAGGAAGTTCAAACCATTAAGGGCGGACTTGAGGGACTGGTTATCGGTGAAGTGTTAACTTGTGAGGAACACCCGAATTCTGACCATTTACATATTACGACCGTAAATGTAGGTGGCGAGGCTCCTTTACAAATCGTATGCGGTGCCCCGAACGTGGCTGCCGGACAGAAAGTGGTCGTAGCCGTGAACGGTACGAAACTGTACGACGGTGACGAATGCTTTACCATCAAGAGATCCAAGATCCGTGGCGTTGAGTCCAACGGTATGATTTGCGCCGAGGACGAGATCGGTATCGGTACCGACCATAACGGTATTATCGTACTTCCCGCCGATGCTGTTGTAGGTACGTTAGCTAAAGATTATTATAATGTAAAGAGCGACTACGTGCTGGAGGTGGATATCACCCCGAACCGTGTAGACGCTACTTCCCATTTCGGTGTCGCCCGTGACTTGGCCGCTTATTTGAAGCAAAACGGCAAGCCCGCCGAATTGAGACGTCCTTCGGTAGACGCTTTCAAGATCGATGACGAGACACCGGGCGTAGAGGTCGTGGTAGAGAATACGGAGGCTTGTCCCCGTTATTCCGGTGTTACGATCAAGGGCGTTACGGTGAAGGAGAGCCCGGAGTGGTTACAAAACCGCTTGCGTGTGATCGGCCTTCGTCCCATCAATAACGTAGTGGATATAACGAACTTTATCCTGCATGAGTTAGGGCAGCCTTTACACTCTTTTGACGCGGGTAAGATCAAAGGAAATAAAGTGATTGTCAAGGCGGCCGAGGCTGGTACGAAATTCGTCACGTTGGATGGCGTGGAGCGTACGTTGACCGATCGTGACTTGATGATTTGTAACGTCGAGGAACCTATGTGTATCGGTGGCGTGTTCGGCGGTTTGGATTCCGGCGTGACGGAGGAGACCACCGACGTATTCTTGGAATCCGCTTGTTTTCATCCGACGTGGATTCGCAAGACCGCTCGTCGTTTTGGCTTGAATACGGACGCTTCTTTCCGCTTCGAGCGTGGTTTGGATCCGAACAATACGATGTATGTATTGAAACGTGCCGCCTTGTTGATACAAGAGTTGGCGGGAGGTAAGATCACGGGTGCCGTACAGGATGTTTATCCTACCGTGGTGGAACCGTATACGGTTGAGGTGACTTACGAGAAGATCAATACGTTGATCGGTAAGGATATTCCGGTAGAGACCGTGAAAAGTATCTTGGCAAGCCTTGAGATGGAGATCGTATCCGAGACTGCCGAGGGCTTGACTTTGCATGTTCCCGTATATCGTATCGATGTGCAGCGTGATGTAGACGTGATCGAGGACATTCTTCGTATCTACGGATATAATAACGTGGAGTTCAGCGATAACGTGAAGTCCAATTTAAGTTACCAGACTCCTACGGATCGTAGCTGGAAATTGCAGAACTTGATCTCGGAGCAACTTTGCGGTTGTGGTTTCAACGAGATCATGAACAATTCCTTGACACGCTCCGCTTATTATACGGATCTGTCTGTTTATCCGGAAGCGCATTGTGTCATGTTGATGAACCCGTTAAGCGCTGATTTGAACTGCATGCGTCAGACCTTGTTGTTCGGAGGCTTGGAGAGCATCGAGCATAACATGAAGCGTAAGAATGGCAATGTCCGTTTCTATGAGTTCGGTAATTGCTATGATTATAATATCGATAACAAGAAGGAAGATGAGACCTTGGCGCAGTTCAGCGAGGATTACCGTCTAGGCATCTGGGTAGCCGGCAACCGGGTGGAGAACAACTGGGCGCATCCTGACGAGAAATCTTCCGTTTATGAGTTGAAGGCTTACGTAGAGAATATCTTAGCCCGCTTGGGCGTGGATATGAAACGGGTTATTTTCGGTAACTTGACGAATGATATCTATTCTTCGGGCCTAAGCATCACGACCGGTTCCGGACGTCAATTGGGTACGATGGGTATCGTAAGCAAGAAACTTCGTAAGATGCTGGATATCGATATGGAGGTTTATTACGCTGAGTTGTCGTGGACCCAATTGATGAAGGAGATCAAGAAGGCGAAAGTAACCTTCTCCGAGATTTCCAAGTTCCCGGCCGTTAAACGTGACTTGGCGTTGTTGCTTGATAAGAGCGTACAGTTTAGCGAGGTCGAGAAAATCGCTAAGGATAGCGATCGCAAGCTATTGAAGGAAGTATCTCTGTTTGACGTTTACGAGGGCAAGAACCTTCCGGCGGGCAAGAAGTCGTATGCCGTAAGCTTCTTCATGCAAGATGAGAGCAAGACTTTGAACGATAAGCAGATCGACGCTATCATGAAGAAGATCCAGACGAATCTGGAACAAAAGCTAGGTGCTCAATTGAGATAAGAATTTAATTACATAAAATAAAGATAAACTGATAAACATATGGGAAGAGCGTTTGAGTTTCGTAAAGCGAGAAAGTTTAAGCGTTGGGGCAATATGGCCCGTGTATTCACGAAGTTAGGTAAGGAAATCACGATCGCGGCAAAACAAGGTGGGCCGGAGCCCGAGAATAATCCTCGTTTACGTGTGTTGATGCAGAACGCCAAAAAGGAGAATATGCCGAAGGAGAACGTGGAGCGTGCCATTAAACGTGCTGTATCCAAGGATTTCACGGATTATAAGGAGATGAACTATGAGGGATATGGTCCTTTCGGTATCGCTATCTTCGTTGAGACCGCTACGGATAATACGACTCGTACGGTAGCCAACGTTCGTAGTTATTTCAATAAGAACGGTGGTTCTCTGGGAACATCCGGTAGCTTGGAGTTCTTGTTCGATCATAAATGCGTATTCCATATCGCTAAAAAAGAGGATCTTTCTTTAGAAGACCTAGAGTTGGAGTTGATCGACTTCGGTGTAGATGAGGTTGAGGAAGACGAGGACGAGGTTGTTCTTTATGGTGAGTTCGCACAGAATTCGGCGATCCAGAAATATTTGGAGGAGAATGGTTTCGAGATCTTGAGTAGTGAGTTCGTACGTATTCCGAACGATTTGAAGGAGGTTACTCCGGAACAGCGTGAGTCTATCGAGAAGATTATCGAGAAATTAGAGGAAGACGAAGACGTTCAAAACGTATTCCATAATATGAAGGAAGACGATTCTGAGGAGGAATAACGTACGCTTATACGTAAAATAGTATACTTTATCCGTAAAAAAGCGACATCGAGGCAAATTCGATGTCGCTTTTTCTTTTTTACAACGAATGTTTCATGTTTTTTATTTATTTTTGTGAGTCTAGGGTGAATAACAATTTAACTTATATGGTGAAAATGAAAAGACTATTTCTTCTTTGTGCGTTCGTGAGCATGTTTGCGACGTGTAATTTTATCTCAGCTCAAAAGGAGTTAGGGATTTTCAATTCTGTTTCGGCAGGAGTGGGTGTTGGTTTGACGGGTGTAGATGTGGAAGTCGCTACTCCTATTACGCCTTATCTGGCGTTGAGAGGTGGTCTTACCTTTATGCCGGGTTTCAGCATTAATACGGACGTGGATGTAGATGTTAACGATCCGCGAGCGGGTGTGTATAATGATACATACTCCATGGATGTCAAAGGTAGCTTGAAACGTACTTCCGGACAGTTGTTGGTGAATGTTTACCCGTTTCCTCACGCTTCTTCGTTCTTCGTTGCGGCCGGCGCCTATTTCGGTGGTTCTTCCTTGGTGAAGATAGAAGGACATAGTGATAAGCTGAAAGACCTGATCGCCCAAGGAGAAAGTGCGGGCATAGTTATCGGTGATTATACGATTCCGGTGGATAATAACGGTAATGTATCCGGTGGATTGAAAGTGTCCGGTTTTCGTCCTTATCTAGGTCTTGGATTCGGTCGTGCGGTTCCTAAGAAACGGGTTGGCGTGATGTTTGAGCTGGGTGTGCAATTCCATGGCAAACCGGAGGTGTATACGGATTCAGGGGATGTAAAGGACTTGGTGAATGAGATAGACGAGGATGATACCTTTACGAAGATCATGGATAAGCTAACGGTTTATCCGGTCATGAAGATTCGTATTTGCGGAAGAATATTTTGATTGTCAAAGATAGTATAAGCTAAGAGTGGCGTTAATAATACGATGCCACTCTTTTTTTTATGGCTAAACTTTCATTTATTTTGTTTATTTTTGTGCGCTGTTAGGGTCATAATTTTGATAAAAATAACTTTATATGAAAAACAAACATTTGGTGATGCTATTGCTATCATCTTGCTGTTTAGCGGCATGTGTGGATAGTAAGTATGATTTAAGCGATGTCAATACGGACGATGCGGTAATGGGTGAGTCTTGGGTAGCTCCCCTCGGTACGGGTTATGTAACGTCGGATGACGTTGTGAATGTAGAGAAAGTCCCTTCCATTCGGGAAGTCGACGGGGCTTACGTCATGATCTATGATGGAGAGATGAAGATTAAGGGGAAAAGCTTACGGGCCGCCTCTGATAAAGTGGAGATCGCCTCGGAAGATATAACGACTGGGGATATCGATGGCTTGTTCGATGGCGATTTCGTTTTGGCGTTAACGAACCCCCACATTACGTTAAAGTCGAATGTAAAGAATGCCTCTTTGGATTGTAGCTTGTCTATCGAGGCTGAGAACGCAAGTAAAAAGGAGGCTACTTCCTCTGATTTTACCTTGTCAACGGTGTCTCCTAATATTTGGATCGGCCCTCTTGATCCGAAGACGGATGCTTTTAAGTTTGTCAAGAACGAGAAGTTACCGGGAATCGTACAGATTGTTCCTCAAAAAATACATTTGTCTTTGTCCGCTGATAGCAAACAATGGGCGAACGCTCCTGCGGATGCCTTGAGTGAGTTACGTTATGCGGTAGAGCTTCCGTTGACTCCGGCACCGGAATTTAGCGCCGTATCCGTCGAGCGGATCGAGGACGCTTTTGATGAGGATTTCGTAGACTATATTTTCTCGGACGGAAGCGCGAGGATCTATGGAGAGGTTACGAACGAGATGCCGTTCGATATGTCTATCGAGATGGTGATCATGGATGAGAACAATGTACCGGTAGATATCCAATTTCCGGCGCAAGAGGTAAAAGGACAATCCGGAGAGGTTGTCTTCGAGATCACGAAGGAGGATATGCCGAAAATGAAGGACGCACGTCATATAGACCTGAATTTACATTTAACGGGTAGAGATCAAAGCGAGGCTTTGAAGAAAGGCCAGAAAACGACCTTCAACTTGAAACTCAAGAAAGAAGGCGGAATTTCTATTTGATCCCAGTACTAACCATTTAAATTACGAAAAAGAAAGATGAATACTATATATAATATGTATAAGAGAGGTCTGTGCGCTTTATGTTTATTGACCACTGTGGGGATGTCGGTATCCGCCCAGCAAATACGAACTTCTTACTTCATGCAATCCTCTACGGCACGCACGACAATGAATCCGGCGTATCGTCCCGAGAGAGGCTATGTCTCCATTCCGGTATTAGGCGCGGTTGGCGCTTCGTATGGTACGAACGGAATAGCTGTGGATAATTTTATTTATCCGAAGAATGGTGAGACCGTTACGTTCATGGATAACTCCGTGAATACCGAGTCTTTCCTGAATGGCTTGAAGGATGAGAATCAGGTAAACATGGATTTTGGCACGCAGGTTCTATCCGGTGGCTGGTACGCCGGCAAGGGATTCTGGACGGTTGATGTTTCTATCAAGGGCTTGGCGAATATTCGTGCTCCGAAGACATTGTTCGAGTTCATGAAAAAGGGTAATGGATCTCAGAGTACCTATGATATTCGTAATATCAGGGCGTACGCCGAGGCTTATTTGGAGACAGGTGTAGGATATTCTCGTCCTATCACGGATAAGTTGACAGTCGGAGGTAAGGTTAAATTGTTATGGGGCGTAGGTTCTATGGACGCTACGATCGATCAGATGCATGCTGAGATGGGAGAGACTAGCTGGAAAGTTACCTCTACCGGTACATTGCAGACGAATATGAAAGGCTTGGTTCCGGAAATGGAAGTAGACGAGCAAGGCCGTGATTATTATAATAGCTTTGATTTCGATTCTCCGGGTCTTAGCGGTTTCGGTATGGGAGTGGACTTGGGTGCTACGTACCAATTGACCGAGAATATCATGTTATCCGCCGCTGTCCTTGATTTAGGTTTTATCAGCTGGAGCAAGGGAGGTAGCACGCTAGGTAAGTTGGATGGAACTTTCGACTTTAACGGCTTTGATCTGGCTATTGGCGAGAATAACGGTGATATACCGAGCATGGGCGATCAGTTTGACGCTATCAAGGAAGATTTCGAGAACTTGCTTCATTTCAAGAAAGAGGGTGAGTCCGGAAGCACTACCCGTCTTCGTTCGACAATCAATATCGGTGGCGAGTACCGTTTACTGGAAAACAAGTTAGGTATCGGTTTATTGTCGAGCACTCGTCTTTATTCCCCGAAAGCCTATACGGAACTGACATTGTCCGGTAATTACCGTCCGGTGAAATGGTTTGAGGCTACGCTGAGCTACTCATTTATCCATAGTAAGTTCAAGACGTATGGTATCGCCTTGAATTTCTCACCGTCTTGGATCAATTTCTTTATCGGATCGGATTATATGTTGACAAAGGTAACTCCACAATGCTTACCGGTCAGCGGTAACGCCATGAATCTTTACATGGGAGTAAGTGTTCCTTTGAAATCATTCGCTAATTAATAGGGAATACTCAGAATAGAGTCTGTATCATAAAGGAAAAGGCTGTCCGGGTTATATACCCAGACAGTCTTTTCTTTTTTATTAGGCTCGTTTTATTAGGTTTTTTATCTTTGTGGACTGATTGAAAGGAAGAAATTGGATATGAGATTAAAGACTTTAGCCACCCATCCGGTATGGAGAGAGCCCCGGACTGTATTCGGGGTATGGATGCTAACAGGTGTTATTTTTGCTATTGTCAAGTTGTTGATCGGGAAATATAATAATTATAAGATATTTGAAGGAGTCTACTGGCATGCTATCGAAGGCTTAACCTTATATGGGGATCATTATCCGGAATATTATGATTCAAACCATTATGGAGTCTTATTCAGTCTTATCATAGCTCCTTTCGCCCTGTTACCGGAATGGCTGGGTATGATCTTATGGATAGCGGGGAATACCGCCCTATTATTTTATGCGATTAGCCGATTGCCATTGTCGAGTACCCCCAAAATCATTATTTATTGGTATTCGTATTGTGAGTTGATGACGGCTCAAGGAGTACAGCAATTCAATATATCAGTAGCGGCCTTTATCTTATTATCATTTGTCTTGATACTGGAGAAAAAGGATTTCTGGGCGGCAGGCATTATTATGCTCGGAACATTTATCAAGATTTATCCAATCGTGGGATTGGCGTTCTTTTTCTTCTCAAGGCAGAAAGTGAGATTATTAGTCTCTTGTCTTTTCTGGGGATTGGTTTGCTTTGTGATCCCGGTGCTTTATACACCGGGGTTTGAGTATGTGATCTCTCAGTATATAGATTGGTTTGAGCGATTGAAAGTGAAAAATATGTTGAATATGTTCGCTGATCCGCAAAATATATCATTATTAGGAGTGGTTCGAAAGATATCCGGGAATGCGGAGTATAGCGATATGTGGCTTATCATACCGGGCTTGATTTTATTTTGCATTCCATATTTAAGGATCTCGCAATATAAATATCCGGCTTTTCGCTTTATGCTATTAGCTAATGTTTTATTGTTTGTCGTATTATTCAGTACGGGAAGCGAGGCGAGTGGGTATATCATAGCGATGATAGGAGTCGCTATCTGGTATATATGCAGTGTATCGCCCCATAAGAAATATACTTATTGGCTTTGGATAACTACCTTGGTGATTGTTGGCTTATCCACTACAGAGCTGGTTCCATCGATTGTCCGGAATGGACTGATCCGTCCGTATGTGATAAAAGCTTGGCCTTGCATTGTAGTGTGGCTGACCATTTGCTATGAGATGTGTTTCTTGGATTTTAGTCATTCTCCCTATAAGCATATCACGACTTAGGCAGAGTGAATATCGCCTGTTTTTTAATAGAAGGTTACATAATAAAACGAGACTACTCCCGACAGGCGATGAGAGTAGTCTCGTTTTAAACTACTTTTTATCGATCTCTTTCAGCAATTCATTTACCGCTGTTCTCAATTGCGTATCTTCCCCTTTGACAACAGTTTCCGGAGAATTAGCGACTTTAACATCCGGTTCCAGCTGTGTGTTCTCTAAGTAACTACCGTCCGACAGGCGATAACCGGTAATAGGTGTGCCGAATACCAGCGTCGGATCTTGCAGGGTTTCCCAAGAGACGGTAGTCATTGTTCCCGGTACGGGCATACCAACTAAACGTCCGATGTGTTGATGCTTATAAACCCACGGGGTTCCATGTGCGTTACTATAATTAGCCTCGCATTGGAGCATGATGGAAGGTTTATTCCAGCGGCGGCTAGGCATATCGCAAGCCTCCCGGCCACGTGTTATTTGTGTGAGGTATTTCTCTCCGCTGAACAAGATCTCGATATCCTCATGCAAACGTCCACCACCATTAAAGCGGGTATCAATGACGATGCCCTCCCGGTCGTTATATTTACCTAGGATATCGGAGTAAACGGAGCGGAAACTAGGGTCTCCCATGGATTGGATATGGACGTATCCCAATCGTCCGTTCGACCATTTATCCACGTCGGCGGCACGTTGTTTCACCCAGCGGGTATAAAGCAAGTTATTTAACTCACCGTTACTGATAGGCAAGACTACCTCTTCCCAACGTTCTTTGGTTTGTGGATCGTAGAGGGAAACCAAGGTCTTCTTTTTGGCCTTATTGTTTAATAGCTTGGAGTAATCCATGTCCGGGGTTATTTCTTGTCCGTCTATTTTCTCCATGACGGTACCGGCTTTTACCTTGGAACGTGCATGATCGAACGGGCCTTTTTCCACTACCTCAGCGATTAATAAACCTTTGCCGCTATGGTTCCAATCGAAAAGTAGGCCTAGGTTGGCGGTAATATTGCCGCTTGTTTGCGGACGGAAGCGGCCTCCAGTATGAGATACGTTGAGTTCTCCCAGATATTCGCTTAGCAACTCTGCGAAGTCATAGTTGTTATTGATATGTGGCAAGAACTTACGGTAGGCGGCGGTCATAGCGTCCCAATTTACGCCGTGCATATTCACGTTGTAGAACCGTTTTTGCTCTTGTTTATAGACATGGTCGAACATATACTCACGCTCGGCGGCCAAGTCCATTTTTAAGTTCGCTTGGTAATGAATCGGTGTTAGTTTCTCCGATCCCATATCCATTTTTTGCATGGAATTGCTACCCAACAAGAACAGGTTCTTACCTTCCTTATCCATTTCCATGTTCGCCCATCCGGTATTCATCTTGTGGAGTAGCTTGGTCTCTTTCTTGCGCAAGTCCATTTTCCACAGGTCGTATTTGTCTTCGAAAGCCGAGAAATAATATAAGGTCTCGCCATTCTTCGAGATGACGGCGCTACCCATTTCGGAGGAATTAGGAGTAAGACGTAGGATACGATCTTGGATTCCTTTCAGTTCCACTACGATATCCTTGGGCTTTTCGTCTTTCTTTTCATCGGCTTTATCTTCTTTTTTCTTGTCGTCGGTTTTGTCCCCGGCTACCTCTTTCTGCTCCTTTTCCAGTTCCTTTTGCAACTCATAATCCTCTTTGCTCAAGCGGAATTTATCATAAGCGTCTTGATTCATGAATACCAGCATGGCATCATTCAAGGAACCCCATGAGGCATGCGCACGCATTCCGTAACGCTCGGTGGTGAATAAGATGGCGTTTCCATCCAGTACCCATTGTGGGGAGATGCTGGTGTAACCGCTATTGGTCAGGTTGGTAATCTCCCCGCCTTGCGCGCTAACCAAGCCGATATCCGAATAAGGATCGTGCTTGTTTCCGATAAACCGGAGCGTGAACCATTTACCGTCCGGCGACCATGAGTAATCGAAACCGCCGGCTGTACTATACCATGTGGAGCCATCCGTGACTTGGCGTACTTTCTTCGTCTCAAGGTTGACTACCATCAGCCGCATACGATCTTCTATGAAAGCGAGTTCCTTAGCATCCGGCGAGAATTGAGGATAATTACGCTCTACGGTCTTAGAAGGCAGGAGAACTTCCTCTTCGATAATCGTCGCGTTCGGGAAATTAGCTTCTTCCTTACGGGCGATCTTAGCCAAGTAAAGTTGCCAATTACCACCACGCTCGCTGGCATAAGCCAAGGTACGGTTATCCGGCGAGAAGCATACGCCTGTTTCGGCGGCCGGGGTATTGGTGATTTGTTTGGTCGTGTTGTAATCGGCCGAGGTGACGAATACCTCGCCTCTTAGGGTTAAGGCGATCTGCTTGCCATCGGGGGATACGGTGGCTGAGGTAGCTCCTTTGCTGGAATTCAGATCGCTGATTTGCTCTTGATCGTCACGGATCAAATCAATCCGCACTTTCTGCGGATTGACTCCCGGACGTTGTGTATAGATCTCGCCATCGTATGTGTAGCATAATGTATTGTCGCTACTTGTAGAGAGGAAACGTACGGGATGCGTCTTGAACTTAGTAACTGCCGTTATAGATTGTGGGGTGTTGAGAGGGAATGAATATACATTGAAAGACCCTCCGTTGCGTTCGCTCAGAAAGTAAACCGTCTGTCCATCCGGGGTAAATACGGCGTTGCGGTCTTCTCCCGCATGGTCAGTCAAATTGGTATGTTTTCCAGTTTGCGTATCGTACATCCATATATCCCGGGTGACGGACGAGGTATGATGTTTACGCCATTCATCCTCGAAGCCCTTACGGTCTTGGTATAAGAATGTCTTTCCGGATTTATCGAAGCAAACCATCTCGGCGGGTGTTCCCAATACTTGCTCCGTACGTCCGCCACCGATCGGCACTTTATAGAGTTCCGTCATGGCCGAGGTCGGGAATAAGGCGCTCTGGGCGGGATCTTGTATGGATGCGGAGAAGAGTACGTATTTGCCGTCGGGAGTAAAGGCCGATGGAATCTCGGAGGCGGAATGAGTGGTGAGGCACTGTGCCGTTCCACCGTTGGAGGGCATTACGAATAAATCGAAATTGCCGTTACGATCGCTGGCGAAAGCGATTTGTTTTCCGTCCGGAGACCAGATTGGCGTGCATTCATACGATGCTTGGGTGGTAAGTTGTGTCGCTGTTCCTCCTTTGGCCGGTACTTTATAGATATCTCCTTTGTAACAAAACGCTATCTCTGTTCCATCAGGAGAAATTTGTACATCACGCATCCACAAAGGGGTTACAGCGTAGCTGGTAGTCGCAAAGCCCAAGGCAATGCAGGTTAAAAGTTTTTTCATGTACTTAATGCTTTTTTAGAATGGTACGAAGATACATATTATTTTGTACCCATCAGTCTGCTCTCTATTGAAATATTAACTGGATTTACCCTTTCAATTTCACGATAAATAACACGAGGCTTTCCCCTTGGGCCTGTGCGGGGAAAGTATTTCGCAGATCCTCTCCGGATTTGCTGAAACAATAGGAATGGCAATAGGGATCGATAGGGTCCATTCGTCGCACATTACCGGTTTGATAAAAATTATCTTTTAATCCTTCTTTTACCTGCCAGCATCGTTCTTTCTCCGTATCATAACAGAAGGTGTAATTTTTGGACTCATCCTCTGCGTTATAGTAAGTAGATACCCAGAAACGGCTACCCATGCGGATCGGTAGCAAAGGTAGTGTATTCTTTCCGGCAAGGTTCTCCAAGGCTTGGCTTTGCCGCTTTTGCTTAATATATAAAGTGTCCCGTAATAAGTTCCCGGGTTGATAGGAGGGGGCGTAGGCATAAACCGTTCCGCTTCCGGGCTCCACGGCTACTTCCGGGGCGAGACAACCGATCGGGCATGCGGAACGTTCCAGATCGACCGGACGGATCGTATGAGATTGTAATTTATGGAAAGAGGAATCGTATTCAACGATCTGTTTCTCAATCGTGGCGGTTTTCCCTGCCGTATCCCCATGAACACATTCCTCGGTGGTAAATATCCGGTTATTGTGCATGGATATGGATAGCATATGCCTATTCTCCGGAAGGTCGCATTTCAGTTTCTTGCGGGTAAGGAGATCACCATTGAATGAGTAATAGAAAATATCGTCCGTGTTTCCAAGTACGATCAGCTGCTGGTTGGCCGGGTTCACTACATACCCCGCTACCCGTATGTCATCCGGATGGGTGATGCGACAGATAAATTCTCCCTTGCGATTGAAACGGTAAAGCGTCTCATTGCTGATAAGGAATAGGTTGTCTCCCTCTTGACGGATATACTTGGCCTCCTTGATCGAATGCGTCCCTGAGTCCTGTAATGGAATGGCGATTACCTCATCCGCGATGTCAGACAAGGCTCCGGTAGGGTTGCTCCGGATCGATTCATTCGAGATTAACAGGTTATAGGCTTGCTTTCCGCAAACCAATAGAACAAGTAGTAATAAATATGTAAAGGTTCTTTTCATATCACCGCTAAATTAAAGAAGGATAAACCTTTTTATGATTTTTACGAATTGTTCTTATAAAACGTAGATCATCTGATTTTATTGGATAAGCCTAGAATTATTCTTGTAGAAATACCCAATTATCCCCCTCGGACATGGATTCTTTATAGGAAAAGCCTTCCCATGTGAATGCTTTTAATGTCTCCGGGTCAGAAATCCGGTTCTTTATGAGATAGCGGCTCATTTGTCCCCGGCACATCTTGGCATAGATCACGATCGTCTCCGCTTTGCCGTTCTTCCAGATCTTGAACTCGGGTGTGATGATCCGGACGGATCGCTCCACCTCCTTCCACTGGAAAGAGGGTTGGATATCCAAGCTGGCTAGATTCAGTAGGATTCCGTCTCCCTGTCGGACGTCATGGATTAATGTATTTGTTTGCCTGTCCTTCCAGAAGGCGTACATATTCCCGTCGCCTAGTTCCGGGATTTTTACGTCGAACTCCATCCGGTAAGGCTTGATAAGGTCTAATGGGCGAAGTAACCCGTAGCATCCCGATACGAAACGCATATGTTTTTGCGAGAAAAGAAAATCCTCCTCCGTGAAGTCTTTCGGGCTGATATTCTTGAATACGACACCGGTATAGGCGAGTATCGCTTGTAAGGGCTGGTTGTCTTCCGCATGAAAATCTTGGTATCTGCGGTAACATTCCGCCGCCAGTTTCGGGCTGAGCTTGAGGATACGACTTAATTCGTCAATGGGAAATTGGGTCATATGCAGGGCGATCTCGTTCGCCTCTTGCTGGAAACGTGGAGTCGTGCCTTGCGGCGCTTTTATCTTGGATGTCCCGGTCATTGTCTTAGCCGGAGATAATAATATCAACATATCTATATTGGATTTGGATTGATCGCATAAAGGTAATCCATATTAAGATTCAAATAGGGTATAAGCATCCCAATAAATCTTAAAGTATCTCGACTCGAATGGGGGATTTAATGGAGGAATGAGTCTTGGTGATAGAAATGTAATGAGGATTATGAAGATGAGAGACGTGAAGATGCGACCTATATTCCTTTTGATAGTATTCATCCTACCTACGATGGCCCATGCGCAGTGGACGGAACAGGATTCTTTGCGCCTGCAAGAATTTTTATCCGGCAAGGAGGAGATACGTTTGAATCCTGAGTTTCAGAAGGCGATAGAAAGCGGGACTTTTCTACGACCCGATCAACCGGGAACCCATATGTTATCCTCGCCAAGTGAGTTGCCGATTACGAAAGACTTCTCGGAATATGTACAGTTAGATACTTTACGTAGGTTGACTAATTATGATTCGATTACCCCAGTCCTATTCATGCTGCTGAATTTTAAGTCACCTTCCCGTTCATTGGCCATACAGAAGCAAGCGCACACGATTAGGCTCCCTAAGAATCAGGATTGGAAAGAGTTTAAGGTAGGTAAGGTTCCTATGGCTGCCAACGTAAAACTGACTAATATATACTCGGATGTCGTGAAGGATGGACAGCGAAGGGGAGGGGTACTTGCTACCATAAGAGTCTATTTCGACGCAGAGGATTTACTTGAGACTATTTTCTGGAAAAGTGCCCGTGACAAGAAGAGAAACAGGAAACGGGAGAATACGTGGAAGTATTATAATGACTATCCGTAAATTGTTGGATTTATAGGATATAACCACTCGAAAAAAACACGTACGTGAATTTCAAAAAACATGTACGTGTTTCCGGAAAAACTCGTACGTGTTTTTTTGAGAACATTGACTGTTTTTACCTAGATACTGTGCGTTTACTATCAAAACCTTTTTCTCTCTCTTTTGTTCTTTCTGAAAAGATACGTCCTAATGACATCCGAAATGGACGGTTTGACGGGGAGTTCTCTATTCTGTTTTATAATATTAAGACAAAATGTCATATTTTCGTTTTGGTATTTCTTTTGTAAGGATATAAGTGTAAAATAAATTAGAAAAGAATATAAGAAAGGAGCTTAAATATATGAATTTAAACAATTTTACAATCAAGGCGCAGGAGGCTGTTCAACAAGCCGTACAGTTGGTTACCAAAAATAATCAACAGGTTATCGAACCGGTTCACTTGTTGAAAGCTGTCATTATGACGGGTGAGAGTGTTACTAATTTTATCTTTCAGAAATTAGGGGTAAACGCTCAAAACCTGAATATGGTACTGGATCGCCAAATCGAATCTTATCCTAAGGTTTCGGGAGGCGAACCCTATCTCTCTAGCGAGTCGAACACTGTCTTACAGAAGGCGATCGATTATTCCTCTAAGATGGGGGATCAATATGTATCGTTGGAGCCGATCATCTTGGCGTTGTTCACGGAAAAGAGCACCGCTTCACAGATATTGAAAGACGCCGGCGTGACAGAGAAAGAGTTACGTCAAGCGATCGAGGAATTGCGTAAAGGAAATAAGGTGACAAGCCAATCCGCCGAGGAGACGTACGATGCCTTAGGAAAATACGCCATCAATTTGAACGAGCGTGCCCGTAGCGGTAAACTGGACCCCGTGATCGGACGTGACGAGGAGATCCGCCGTGTCTTGCAGATCTTGAGCCGCCGTACGAAGAACAATCCGATCTTGATCGGTGAGCCGGGTGTAGGTAAGACTGCTATCGCTGAGGGGTTGGCCCATCGTATCGTTCGGGGTGACGTTCCCGAGAACTTGAAGTCTAAACAGATCTTCTCGTTGGATATGGGCGCGTTGATCGCCGGAGCTAAATATAAAGGCGAGTTCGAGGAACGTTTGAAAGCGGTGGTGAACGAGGTTACGAAATCCGAGGGCGAGATCATCCTCTTTATCGATGAGATCCATACCTTGGTAGGAGCCGGTAAAGGCGAAGGCGCCATGGATGCCGCTAACATCTTGAAACCGGCTTTGGCTCGTGGTGAGCTACGTTCGATCGGTGCCACGACGTTGGATGAGTATCAGAAGTATTTTGAGAAGGATAAGGCGCTTGAGCGTCGGTTCCAGACCGTTATCGTAGACGAGCCGAGTGAGTTGGATACGATCTCCATCCTTCGTGGTCTGAAGGAGAAATACGAGAATCACCATAAGGTACGTATCAAGGATGATGCGATTATCTCTTCCGTGCAGTTGTCTACCCGTTATATCACGGATCGTTTCTTGCCGGATAAGGCGATCGATTTGATGGATGAGGCCGCCGCCCGTCTGCGTTTGCAGATCGATTCCGTACCGGAGTCGTTGGATGAGGTTTCCCGGCGTATCAAACAGTTGGAGATCGAGCGTGAGGCGATCAAGCGTGAGAACGACAAGTCGAAATTAGAGCTACTGAATAAGGAGATCGCCGACTTGAAGGAGGAGGAGACTAAGCAAAAGGCTCAGTGGCAGAGCGAGAAGGAGCAGATCAATAAGATCCAGCAAAATAAGATCGATATCGAGAACCTAAAGTTTGAGGCTGATAAGGCGGAGCGTGAGGGGGATTACGGTAAGGTCGCTGAGATCCGTTACGGTAAGATCAAGCAAAAGGAAGAGGAGATCAGGGAGGTACAGGCTAAGTTGAAGACGATGCAAGGTGCCGCGGCTATGATCAAGGAGGAAGTGGATAGCGACGATATCGCCGATGTGGTATCCCGTTGGACTGGAATTCCAGTCAGCAAGATGATGCAGAGCGAGAAAGATAAGTTATTACGTCTGGAGTCCGAGCTTCATACCCGTGTGATCGGTCAGGAAGAGGCGATCAACGCTATCGCCGATGCGGTTCGTCGTAGTCGTGCCGGCTTACAGGATCCGAAACGACCGATCGGTTCTTTCATCTTCCTCGGTACTACCGGTGTGGGTAAGACGGAGTTGGCCAAGGCGTTGGCCGAGTATCTGTTCGATGACGAGAATATGATGACCCGTATCGATATGAGTGAGTATCAAGAGAAATTCAGCGCGACTCGTTTGATCGGTGCGCCTCCGGGATATGTGGGTTACGATGAGGGTGGACAGTTGACGGAGGCGATTCGCCGGAAACCTTACTCAGTTGTCTTGTTCGATGAGATCGAAAAGGCGCATCCGGATGTATTCAACATCTTGTTGCAAGTCTTGGATGATGGACGGCTGACGGATAACAAAGGCCGTGTTGTCAACTTCAAGAACACGATCATTATCATGACAAGTAACCTAGGTTCTTCCTTGATTCGTGAGAACTTCGAGAAGATGACACCCGCCACGCATGACAAGGTGGTAGACGAGACGAAGATCCAAGTACTGGAACTGTTGAAGAAGACGATCCGTCCGGAGTTCTTGAACCGTATCGACGATATCATCATGTTTACTCCGCTGAACGAGGAGGAGATTCGCAAGATCGTATCCTTGCAGTTGAACAGCGTGAAGAAGATGTTGGCTACGAACGGTGTCGCCTTGGACTTCACGAACGAGGCCTTGGACTTTATCGCCGACAAGGGCTTCGATCCTCAATTCGGTGCCCGTCCGGTAAAACGTGTCATTCAGAAGTATGTCTTGAACGAGTTGTCAAAGGCTTTGCTGGGTGGAACGGTAGACCGTAACCGCCCGATCGTGATCGATAGGAAAGACGATGGTCTGGAATTTAAGAACTAAAGTAGACTTGAACGCTTGACGTTAAGCGTGGTGTTTCTATAAAATAATGAAGGTGGAATGATCCTATGTGAATCATTCCGCCTTTTTATTTTTCACTAATAGGTAGATACGGCTTGGTGCGATTATTTCCGGGTGGGAACCGTGCACCAAAATGTAGATCCTTTTCCAACGCTTGACTCCACGCCGATCTCTCCACCTAAATGTTTAATGATTAATTCACAGATAGACAGCCCGAGCCCCGTACCTTGGGTGAAGGAATCTAATTTAGCGAATCGATCGAAAACACGGGAGATATTTTCTTCCGCTATCCCTTTTCCCGTATCGGTAACAAAGAAATAAATATCGTCTTTCCTTATTTCATATCCGATCGTTATCATTCCCTCGAAAGTGTATTTGCAAGCATTATTGATGAAATTAGCCAGTACTTGGGATAAACGGTTTCTCTCAGTATGGATAATGTAGCTTTCCGCAGGCAGTTCCGTGCGGAATTCTACTCCTTCCTTGATCTTGAATCGGTAACTCCGCCATAGGGTTTGTATAAGCTCGTTAATCTCTACTTCCGTATAAAGGAAATCCAATATACCGGCTTCTATTTTTGACATATCGAGTATGTCATTGATTAAATTAAGGAGTAGCTCATTGTTTGCGTGAATGATTTTAGCGAATTCTTTGATCTCCTCTTTATCCTCACTTTCGCTGATAAGGGTCGAGAAACCTACGATCGCATTCAATGGGGTCCGTATCTCATGGCTCATATTGGCGAGGAAAGCACTTGTCAACCGGTTTGATTCTTCCGCCTTCTCACGTAAGCGGATCACTTCTTCGGCCATATTTCGTTCGGTGTCAAGAATGTCTTTCTTATGCCGATGTTCCCTCATCGAAAGGAGGATAAGTAGAAAGGCGATAAGGGCTATCGCCACTACCTCGAATGGGGACTCTATCATGAAACTCGGGACTACTACGAGGCTCATTTGCTTAAAGGTAGAAATAGGGTAAAGTTTGGGGTTGATTGTTGACGTGGAATGGCCGTATGCTTGATCGGTTTTAGACAGGAATGATTTGTAGGCACCTTTCATGGAATGTTTAAGATCGCTTGGCGTGATTGGACTGATTACATATGAGGTCTTGAATAAGTAAGCCTTGATAGGCCCGATTTTGCTCCGGAGAGCTCGGGTACTTGTGGTACTTTGTATTTTAGGTTCCATTGTAATCATAATTTAATACATTTACTGAGTTCTAAAAGAACTTGAGTATCAAATGACTATATGTAAATAAATGATGGGGTGTATTTTGATTTTAACACAAATAAGACTGGCTTTAGTGTTTTTTGTGATCCATAAAGATATTGGAAGTCTCTTTGGGGTACTCGGTTGGAAATATATTCTTTCAAAGAAAATATCATGCGGAACAGTAAATTGCCCGGAAGCTATAAAAAATAATAGGTCTATATGATAATCAAGTATTTTTATTACCTTTGCTTCCTATAAAACCTAAGCTCTTTTAGAACTATGTTCAAGTAAGGGCATTTGCTTTTGTTAAGTCACGTCCGTAAATAAGCTTAATTGTTTTTGGGATATAAAATCAAAATATTTCCGTACATTTGCCGCTATTCAAACCAATTAAACAAGATTAATTATGAGCACGAACAATGACGAGCTACTTTACGACGAGGATGATTCCGTAAAATTTATCCAGAATTATCTTCCCCAAGAACTGAAAGGAAAGTTCAGTAATGACGATATCAACTATATCGTAGACTTGATCTACGACTTCTATGAATCTAATGGCATGCTAGATGATGATGGCGACGATGAGATCGAGATCGATGAGGAAGAGGTTGTAAATTATGTAATTAAGAACGCCCAGAAAGACGGCGTAGGCAAATTCGAACCGGAGGAAATCACTTTTATAGTACAAGGAGAACTTGAATATTGCGATTCGATCAACATGTTTGATTGATATTTGTTATATATATAAAGTTGTTTAAGTGAAATTGTAGAAGATGATGAGGAACATTAAATTATTATCTGTTTTACTGCTATGTATGGCAGTGGTGTTTACGAGTTGCGGAACGTGGAATAACACGGCGAAGGGTACGGCGATCGGTGTAGGCGGTGGTGCCGCTGTCGGAGCTGGTGTTGGTGCCTTGGCCGGAAATACCGCATTGGGTGCCGTGATCGGTGCGGCCGTAGGTGGTACAGCCGGTGCGTTAATCGGTAAGAAAATGGATAAGCAGAAGAAGGAGCTGGAAGCTACCCTGCCTGAGGACACGAAGATCGAGAGCGTGAACAATGGTGAGGCCTTGAAGGTTACTTTTGACTCCGGTATCTTGTTTGCCACGAACTCGAGTACGTTGAGCGACGCTTCCAAGAGTGCCTTGCGTAACTTCGCTACCAGTTTGAAGGCCAATCCGGATACGGATATCCGAATCATCGGCTTTACGGATAACACCGGTAAGGTGGATTATAACCAGACCTTGTCCGAGAAACGTGCGAAGAGCGTTTACGATTACCTGATGATGCAGGGGGTAAGTACGGATCGTATGGTTTATGAAGGCAAAGGTATACATGATCCTGTGGCTAGCAATGACACTCCCGAGGGTCGTTCGTTGAACCGTCGTGTTGAGATCGTGATCTTGGCTAATCAGAAGATGATCCAAGAGGCTCAACAAGGAACGCTTCGATAAGTTTTTTTAAGCTATCCCTGCCGGAAGCGGACAGGTTATAGTGTATGAATTGGGGGACTGTCTTTTCCGGATAGTCCCTTTTTTGTTTAAATCGCAGGATAGGAAGGATGAAGAAGTTGATATATATTTTATTTGTGTTGATTACGATCGCTTTTGCCGTGGCGGCCATAGCCGGATTCGCTACCGGACGTATGAATCCGGAAGGGAAGGAGTGGATCTCGTTTCCCGGATTGGTGTTATTACCGGTATTGGCGGTCAATCTATGTCTTTTCTTGATGTGGTGTGTCTTTAGGAGCCATTGGTGCTGGGTACCTTTGGCGGCGTTATTGTTGAACTGGGAGTTTTTGATATCGATGTTCCAGATACGGGTCTTCCCTAAAGAGATTCCGATAGGGAAAGAAGCGGTTAAGGTGATTACCTATAACGTGAATAATTTCAATACGGACGGAAAGAAACAGCTTCCTAATATAGCGGATTGGCTGAGAAAGGAGGACCCGGATATCGTTTGCCTCCAAGAATGCCCTGTTGAATCGGCCCTGCGGATGGATTCTGTCGCCAAGACCTTATCGTTCCTACCGTATTATTGCTCTACCCGTTCGGCTACGAAAGCGGCGGGCAACGCTATTTTCAGTAAATATCCGATCCTTCGTTTTGAGTCTATCCTATACCCGGAGTCTAGCAATAAATCCTTGTTTGCCGTCATGGATATCCAAGGGGATAGTGTTCGTGTATTTAATAACCATTTCCAAACGACTAGCGTGAATGCCGTAAAGCCTCGTCTTTACCAAGCCCATGCCGAGGGTAAACAATTGGAGGAAACCGAGGCCGCCTTCCATATGGCTTTTCAGATGAAGAAGAATTTCGTGAAACGGGCTACTCAGGCGGATTATATCCGTCAGATGTTGGATGCCGGGGAGGGGCCCGTGATTCTTTGCGGTGATTTTAATGATACACCGGCCTCTTATACGTACCGTACCGTGAAAGGTGATTTAACGGATGGGTTCCGTGACTGTGGCTCCGGTTTCGGGTACACTTTTCGTCAATTAAAGCGTATATTTCGAATTGATTACATAATTTATTCTCCTGATTTTAAGGGTGTAACTTATGATTCTCCTAATTTAGACTACAGTGACCATAAGCCCGTCGTATGGTTAGGATATGTTAATTAACACACCCAAAAGGATAGTTTTAGAACCTTTTTCAACTCATGCTGTTTTAATAGTGACTTATATATAAGCACAAATAATAGTATAAACTGTTTTAAACGTTAAAATGAGATGAAAAAGATTTTTCCTTTTTTTCTGTTAGTTCTTCTGCTGGCTTCTTGCCAAAAGGACCCGGACATGTCGAAATTGGACAATGATTTTCTGGTGTTCACGAATCATGATAAGGACGCGAAATTCGAATCGTTCACTACGTTCTACATTCCGGATAGTGTATTGGTTATCGGCACAAGCGAGAAACCTCAGTTCTGGACAGCCAATGAAGCAGACGATATTATCACTACGTTGGTGAATAATATGGAAAGCCGCGGTTTCAAACGCACGCTAGACAAAGATAACGCCGACTTAGGTCTGCAAGTTTCTTACGTACAAAGTACTCAATATTTCGCTGACTACAACGATGGCTACAACTACCCGTACTGGTGGTGGAACTATCCGGGATATTGGAGTCCGGGTTACTGGGGACCGGGTTGGGGTAATTGGTATTACCCGTATCCTGTAGTGTATAGCTATAGTGTAGGTTCCTTGTTGACTGAGTTAGTGGATTTGGATGCTCCTGCCGCTTCTAAGGCAGATGCTAAACTTCCGGTTCTTTGGACCGCTTACATGAGTGGCTTGTTGTCTGGTTCCGATAAATTCGACACTCAGCTAGCTGTTCGTGCTATCGAGCAAGCATTTGTACAATCTCCGTACGTAAAGAAATAATAATTCGAATGATTAAAAGTTTGAGGTTCTATGAAAAAGATAAATAAATTAATCGCTTTACTCATCGTTTGTATGGCGATGCCTGCTCTGGCTGGCGCCCAGGTTTTGAAAAACGCGTATTTTAATGTAGACTGGCAGATCAACTCTCCGTTCGGTCAAGACTTCTCAAAGAAGACTAGCGGTTGGGGTGCTCACGCTGAGGGTGGTTACTATGTGATTCCTAATTTCGCTATAGGTGCGTTCATCTCTTATCATACAAATAATGAGTATGTGGACCGCCAGACGATTCCGGTAAACTCAACATCCGTAATCACTTCCGATCAACAGCATTCTATCTTCCAGTTACCTTTTGGCGCGGCTTTCCGTTATAACTTCGCTCCGGAAGGACAATTCCAGCCGTATGTTGGCGCTCAGTTAGGTGCTAGCTATAGTGAGATGTCTACCTACATGAACGTGTTGAAGGTTTACGATCGTAACTGGGGATTCTATGTAGCTCCCGAGATCGGTATGACCGTGTACTTCACACCTCAGAAACAGATCGGCGTACATATGGCCGCTTATTATAACTACGCTACCAACAAGGGGGATGTCCTCAGCTATCATATCGATGGTTTGAATAACTGGGGTATCCGCTTAGGTCTAGCGTTCTGATAGACAACGTTTGTTCTTTTAAGTGTTTTATGTAGTTTAGGGAAACGGAGGGCAGTGAATGTCTTCCGTTTCTTGCTTTTATAGGATCTGTAGTTTCACCCCGAATGAAAGGCTTAAATAATCTTTTGGCTTCAAGTAGCTGTTGCCGATAGCGTTTATTATATACAAATCGCAGGTGCTCAACTCATAGAAGAAGCTGATGGATTTATGCCAGCTACTATTTGGATTCAGTTTGAGCGTGATCCGCTCCCCGATAAAAATATGGTTACGAATGCGGGTGGAGAACCAATAATATCCCGGGGGATACTTATTCGGTTGCTTGGCCCAGAAATCCCGGTCAAATAGGAAATTTACGTAGATACCGCAACAAAGAGGCTCGAAAGATACTTTTTCTCCCAGATCGATATTCCAAGGAAAATAGTTTTGTTTCAAGGTGAAAGTCACGTTCGCGTGATCATTCGCGTTGCGGGGGACGATACCCAGCAACATATCCGTTTCCCAATGATTCCGGTAATAATTCCAACCGGTACCCACGGAGAGCATCGCCATGGAACCTGCGAATTGTACTTTCGTATAGCGGGGGATGACCCGTTGCCATGCGTTCTCGTACCGTTGCACTCGTTTCGTGTATTTATCCTCTTGCGCATGGAGTGTAAGGGGAAAGACACAAGTTAAGAGGAGAAGCTTAAAAATTGACCACTTCATACATATAATCGTCAGGGGTTAAGGTAAAAAGAAGATAACTTCGTTTGGCGATATTGGCGCAACCGTAGTAGATAATACCATCCTCAAACAAATCGGCTGCCGATACGCAATGGTTATGCGCATGCAAGCAGAACATTAAAGATGGTAATGTCTTGATATAAAGTTGGAACACGTCTTTCACGTTATTGTCGAACTGTTCGTTCCCGGGAGGGGCGTGCATGACTACGATCGTGCGTTTATTACGGGTACTATCCGCTATCTCATTCTTTAGGAAATTAAAATCGGGTACCGGATGGGAATAATCATACTCGATAGCGTTCGTATTGAGGCATACGAATTTCACGTCGCTCACGACAAACGAGAAGTTCTCATTCCCAAAGATTTTACGAAATACTTGGTCGCCATTACCGATCACGTCGTGATTACCGATCAACCCTACGTAAGGCACTTTTAGTTTGGACAAGATATCATCGTTCCACTCGAATTCCTTCTTTAAGCCGAACTCCGTATAATCTCCTCCATGGATAATGAAATCGATGCTATCTAATTGATTAACGTACTTGACGAAATCTTCCGTCTCGTTATAACTCCGCTGGGTATCGCCCATAAAAATAAAACGGATCGTGTCCTTCCCTTCGCAGACTTTCTCGATACGCTCGATATTGGTCGGGTTGATCTCCCGGGAAGTATCGGAATCCAGACGGCCGTCATACGGATGATAGTCGATTAAGTCGCAAGCCGTGAGGAGCGTAGCGGCAGAAAGCCATATGTATTTCTTTAAAAACATAGCATCCTAACTTTTTTATATGCAAAGTTAGGATGCTATCAGTACCAAAAAAGGTCATTTCTGAGCTTATACTGGTCTAAAATGTATATTCTATAAAGCGAATACTTGCTTTATTTCCGTGAAGTCGGATAATACGATATCGGCAGTCTCATTTCCTTTATAAGCGCTCCAACCAATACTTTTTAGCCAGATTGTCTGGCATCCGATCCGGGTGGCGGGGACGATATCCTTATCATAGGAATCACCTACGACAACAATCTCGTCGGCGGGAAATCCCAGTTTATCCACTCCTAATCGGAAGATCGCCGGGTCCGGCTTACGGATACCTACGACCGCCGATTCCACGATAGCGCCGAATAAATGATCCAAACCGAAATCTTTCAACACGGATTCTATGTTCCCATAAAAGTTCGATACCAATACCAATGGGTAACGTTCCGCTAATTGCTCCAGAATGGGGCGGGCGCTATCGATTGCCTTCCGGGCGTATTCGTAACACCAATCCGCTAATTGTTCCGGTAACTCCGGGGTAACCGCCTCGGCGGATAAATGCCCATTCTCTTTCAGCCATTGGATTTGTAAATCGCTTTTCAAGCGCAGCATATCCAGAAACGTATGATGAGGCTTCACGATCGGATTCTTTCCAAGCGTTCTTTCTCCATGTACATAAGCATCACGGAAGACCGCTTTGGATACGGGAACCTTCAAGGCCTCATACGCCATCCAGATCACCTCAGCCCAGTGCATGCCGTTACTGTCTATCGTTCCGCCGTAATCAAAGAGGATTCCTTTTACTTTGTCTAATTTGAACATAATCGAATGGGATAAAAACGTTATAATTGTTTGCTGAAATCTTCACAAATATGCTCATGCTTTTTGATCATATAGAGCAACATCGAGTTTAATACGGTCAGCTCGAATACGAAATACAGCCAAGGCATGTCGATGAAAAGGCTGACAAACAAAGCGATCACCCGGGTATTGAATGATAGCATATTTGTATATTTCATTAATGGCAGGCTCTTTGTTCGAAAAGCCTTACGGAACCATTCCGGCGCTTGTCCGTTGTATTTCTCACGGATGATGTTCATCATGTGTTGGAATTTAGGTGTCCATGCTTCTTGACCTACCGTATAATTAATGTAGAAGGTCTCGAACAATTTATAGATAAAGTCATGTTTCCAACTCATCTTCTTATAATTCTCCTTCAATAGGGGAGAGTGGGAGAGCTCGCTACCCGATTTACCTTTCAAGAACAACAAGTGAATATTGCGATAATAATCCGCCATGGCCGCTTGCTTGCTATGGAAGAATCCCGTCGTAGCCGCCAATAGCCAGATCCATATTCCCCATTCCGGCGTGAGGCGTAAGCAGATTGCCGCGTAGATAGCGATAAACCAGAAATCGCCGGCGGCACCGTCCAAGATACGTCCCAAGGCACTTTTCTGTCCGGTCATACGGGCTAATTGTCCGTCTGCGCTATCATACGAGTTTGCCCAGATTAACAGTAACATGCCGATCACGTTGATAGCGAGGCTCTGGAAATAGAAACAGATACCTGCCGCTATGCCGATAAAGATGCTGGCGATCGTGATACTATTGGGCGATACCCCCAATTTATTAAAGAACAAAGCCCATTGGTAGCCAATAGGACGATAGAAATGAATATCGATAAACTCCTCGGTGTCCAAAGATTTTAAGGTTGACTCCAGACTGGGAGTAGACTTAGTCTCACTCATGATTGATTTTGTTAAAACGATTTAGATGTGTTCTCGCATAAGATCCCAGATACGACGTGCGATGTTTGGAGCCGCTTCTTCCCGGCAAGGGGCGAAACTAGGCCAATCGTTGAAATCGATAATCCGCATGACACCATCCTCGGAGACAATGCAATCTCCCCCGTAAATATGTATGTTCAATACCTCCGCAGCCTTGTGGCAAAGCAGACGAAGCGCAGCTTCGTCGAAGGGGATCCCCTTCGCTGTACCATTGATAACTTCTAAACCAAATTTACTATGATGCATGTTCGATGGATAGAACCAATAAAAGAAATCGGTTCCAGCTACCCCGTAAAATTTCACCAAATCGCCTACCAGATGCTCATTGATTACCGCCGACGGGATACCACGGATAGCGTATTCCTTCAATATGCTTTTCGCCTCTTCCGGGTTTCTTACGTAGGTGACGTCTTCCCGGTGGATGGCGTGGAAATCTCCCCGTTTGATCCAGCAATTAAAGAAACCGGCTTTCTCAAGGGCTTCTGTCGGATCCTCATCTGTCCGTAAGATTAAACTTTCCGGATGGGAGATATGATTGGATAATAGGAGGCGGGTCATTTTCTCACGGGTACAATTCTCGATCCCGTAACCCGAGTTCACCACGAAATAATTTTTATCCTCTAGTTCTTGCAGCTTATGGATGGACTTCCAGTCTCTTACCATATTAAAGATACCCTTTTCCTTCGGGTCTTGTAGCAGCAGATCCGATTCGATATATTCGTTTACATCGCATCCCAATTTTCGTAAATGCTGGGCTGTCAAGGCGAAGATCGCCGCGTCGTTGCCGATATGATTGGGGGAGAATTGATTTCCTCTGCGGATACCTGCTAAAGTTAATTTACTCATTGTTAGACAGTATTCTTTATGACTTTAAAAATGATTCGGCTTTCAAAATGTCATCGGCGTGATCCACGTCGATGATCTTGCTGAAAGGATAGGCCTTTAGCCTCAACCCCTCGGCGATGAGCTGCCGTTGATAATTGCGCATTCTCGACATTCCCTGCGAGATGGCGTTGTTCAATACACCCAGAGCCGGACGCCTCAAGCAATAGATACCTCCCGATATGTAACGGCAATCACCGTCTGCCTGATCTAGGAAATTCCGGACGTAAAGTTCGTTGTCTGTTTCTACATATAAGGGTTTCTCGTCATCAATAAAATCAGTGACGGCCATCAATCCGTCCAGTTTATCCTCTTGGATGAACTGTTGGATATAGCCGCTGAACTCTTCTTCCTTGAAGATCGTGTCTACAGTAGTTAAACAAATCTTATCACCATCCAGATAATGACTCAGCTCGTAGAAGCTGTGCATAGAGCTGGGGGTGGATTTTACCAACAGGTAAAAGGGTATAGGTAGTCGCAGGGCCTTCAGGTAATCCTGTACCTCGGTCATCTCCTCGTTTACGATGATACTGATAGAGGTAGCGTTATTTTTCAAAAAAACGTCTATCAACCGGTCTATCAAAGCGACACCGTTGAGTCTAACCAGAGGCTTTGGCCACTTAACACCTTCTTGCGCCAAGCGGGAGCCTTCGCCGGCGGCAATGATCGCGTAATCCATAACTTTTATTAGTTCAAATAATAATTTCGCAAAGTTACGAGATTTCTGAGATAGTTTTAGGCTATATCGTTGATATAATTGGTCAAAATTTCTATAAATTAGGACTATTTGACTAGAACAACAAAGACGTTATAAAGAGCTTGAATGTTTTTTTGAAAATAATTATCGTTTTATAGTTGCTAATTCAAATAGAATGCTTTCCTTTGTGCCATGAACAAAAGATAGTTTGTATAGCTCTTTTATCTTTTAGCATTTATTCATCAGCGATGATAATACTTTCTTTTAGAGATTGACTTCACCAACCATCCTTGTTTTATTATTAATTTTTATTTTTTTATATCATTTTCGTATGAATATTTACATTGGAAACCTGAATTATCGGGTAAGAGAATCAGACTTACAACAGATTCTGGAAGAGTATGGTGTTGTAGACTCAGTTAAAATCATTGTTGACCGTGACACAAAACGTTCTAAGGGCTTCGCTTTCGCTGAGATGCCTAACGCTGCAGAGGCTCAAAAAGCTATCGAGGAGTTGAACCAAGCTGAGTACGAAGGTCGTCAGATGGTTGTTAAAGAAGCTATCCCTAGACGTTAAATTTTAGAAGAAAGAAATTTTTAAAATAAGACGAAAAAGCGGGGAAACGAGGTGAAAACTTCCGTTTCCCCGCTTTCTTTTTTCAGTGTATTTTGTTTATGTTCGCGAGAAATTTTAAGAGTGATGAAGAATATAGGTGTTAGGAGTCTCATTGTGGGTCTTTGCTTGATGGGATTGGGGAGTTGGTCTCCCTCGCTGAAGGCGCAGATCGCGGATCGTGTCTATAAGACGGATTATCATATCGACCCGGAGAAGGCCCGGGAGTTGTCCGTGGAGTTGGATAATATTAGCTTCTTCAAGGATAACGAGTATACGGGTAAATTTACCAAAGGGTATTCGTTGCCGGGGCTTTGGGTACAAGGCAAAGCGGTTTATTATCCCTTGCGGAATATCAAGTTGGAGGCGGGTGTCCATATGTTGATCTATCATGGGGCGAATAAATATCCGAGCATGGCTTATCAGGATATCGCTTATTGGAAGGGAGACCAATACCAAAAAGGGGTACATGTGTTGCCCTATTTCCGGGCGCAGATGGCCCTCTCGGATCATGTGAACATCGTGCTGGGAAATATTTACGGCGCTTCCAACCATAATTTGATAGAGCCTCTTTATAATCCGGAGTTGAATTTGACCTGCGATCCCGAGGCGGGCTTGCAGTTGTTGTATGACTCGAAGGCTTTCGACTTGGATGTGTGGGTGAACTGGCAGAGCTTTATTTTCCGGGAGGATGTGCATCAAGAGGCGTTTACCGTCGGGATCTCTTCGCGGGTAAAGTACAACGACCCGGCTTCCCGTTTCCATTTCTATACGCCGGTGCAAGGATTGGTGCAGCATAGGGGAGGCGAGATCGACACGATCTTCAACAATTCCGTGCAAACCTTGATGAATGGCGCGATCGGTGTCGGAGGTGTATGGAATACCGGACATCGTATTTTCAAGAACTTGAACGTGGAACTGGATGCTACCGGTTATTATCAGCAAGCGGGAGAGATATGGCCTTTTGACAGCGGATATGGCTTGTATGCCCGTGCTTCCGCCGATATCTATGATTTCCGGGTGAAAACGTCGTATTGGACCTGCAAGGATTTCATCTCTATGTTTGGTAGCCCGTTTTTTGGGGCGGCCTCGATGATTGATGAGGGGGTTACGTTCGACCGTCCGCAAATGATCTATCTGGGGGTGGAATATTCCCGGCAACTAGCGAAGGGTTTCTCGATAGGGGTAGATGTGGACGTTTTTCATCATCTCTCCGGAGATATGAATGATGCGGATGGAGTAAAACAACCGATGGGAAACGCCACGAGTTTTACGGCAGGGGTTTACATGCGTATCAATCCGTCTTTCTTGATTAAAAAATTCTGATCATTACCTTCATACATAAACACAGTAGTATTCGATTGTGAATACTACTGTGTTTTTCTATGAATACTATTGTGTTCAGCCGTGAATACAATAGTGTTTTTATTCAATTACTAAATCAATCTTTTTCAGTGTCTTATCGTCCGAGGAACCTCCATATAGGATTTGGTATTTACCCGGGCGAACCTCCATGGTCTGCGTATTGTCATTGAAGGATTGGAAAGCTTTCGGTTCCAATTGGATGCTAACCGGTTGTTCGCTGCCAGCCTTCACGTTCACACGTTTGAATGCTTTCATCGCTTTTAGCGGTCCGGCAGGATCGTTCGGGTTCTTGATGTAGATCTGAGCGACCTCGTCACCATCCATCTTGCCTGTATTGGCGATATCGAAGGAGAGGGTAACCGATTCGTTGGAAGCGATCTTATCCTTTGACAACTTAGCGTTCTTATAATCGAATGTTGTATAGCTCAAGCCATAACCGAACGGATAAAGCGGAGTCTGCGTCATGTAACGATAGGTACGGCCCTTCATGCTGTAATCTTGGAAGTCCGGAAGTTGGTCTACGGATTTATAGAACGTGATCGGCAAGCGTCCGGCCGGGTTATAGTCTCCGAATAAAACGTCGGCCACGGCTGTCCCACCTTCTTGTCCGCCATACCAAGCGTTCAAGATAGCGTTTACATGATCGTTCTCCCAGTTCAATGCCAATGCGCTACCTGTACATACCACGTATACCACAGGCTTTCCGGTGGCTACCAAGGCTTTAACCATTTCCTTCTGTACGGCTGGGATCTCGATATTCGTGCGGTCGCCTTTCCGGAAACCTTCAGCGTCTACCGGCATTTCCTCACCTTCCAGACGTGGAGAGATACCACCTACGAATACGATGACATCAGCGTCTTTAACCTTGCTGGCCGTAGCTTGGAAATCTACGGGTGTGCGTACGCCTACCGTAAAGTTCAGATCAGCGCTACCCGTGCGTTGCATGTATTCGATCTTTATGGGATATTTCTCACCTTTCTTAGCGTTTAGCGTATAGAGTTTTTCCGCTCCATATTCGTTTTCCCATACCTCGGCGACTTTAGCCGTATCGATATACAGGCGGAATGCGTCGTTTCCGGATAGTTTGAACTCGACAGGACCATCTATCGGAGACTCGAATTCACCCGTAAAGCGAGCCGTGAAATTCGTCAAGTTCACGTTCGGGGCGAATTGGGTGTTACCTCCAGTGGTATAATGAAGCTCTTTCGCTAATCCCTTGTAGGCGGGGGTACCCTCGAACTCGGTATTGTTGAAGAATTCGGAGGCGAAACCCTGTCCCGCCGTGGAAGATACGTGGCTACCTAGGTCTGTCACGACAAAATCGGCAGTATGGTTGCAACCCAGCTCGTAGATAACCTCTGCGTTCGGGACTTTATTGCGGATACCTTCCACGATCGTAACGGTCTTGCTAGGGAAGCCGTTGTAGTTGGCCCATAGCATGGTAGAGTCCGCTGCGTTCGGTCCTACTACGGCGATCTTCTTGATATTCTTGTCCAGAGGAAGCATATTATTCTTGTTCTTCAACAAAACGATACTTTTACGTGCCATATCCAGTGCCTTGGCGATATGCTCCGGGCTCTCGACTACGCTGTAAGGTATTTTAGAATAAGGAACCCGCTCGTCCGGATCGAACATACCTAGCTCGAAGCGACCTTTCAGCAGGCGGCGTAAGGATACGTCCAGATCTTTCTCCGAGATCTTACCGTCGGCCAAGGCTTTGTTTAGCGCACGGTAGCTACCGCCACATTCTAGGTCGGTACCGTTCAATACGGCGTCGGCGGATGCGCTCTCAGCGTCCGGGTGCGTCTCATGACGAGGCGTATTCTTGTCTTTCCTCCAGAAATCATCGATAGCACCGCAATCGGACAGGATGATATTGTCGTACCCCCAACTGTTACGCAAGATATCGATCAATAATTTGTCGCTACTACAGCAAGGTTTACCCTCGAAACGGTTGTAGGCGCACATTACCTCTTGTACATCGCCTTCCTTAACCAATGCCTCGAAAGCTGGAAGGTAGGTCTCGTACAAGTCGCGAGGGGTAGCTTCTGCGTTGAATTCGTGGCGGTTCCATTCCGGGCCGCTGTGTACCGCGTAATGCTTGGCGCAAGCGTGTGTCTTATAATAATTAGGATCATCGCCTTGCAATCCGCGGGTTACGGCTACGCCCATCTTCTCGGTCAAGTAAGGGTCCTCGCCATAGGTTTCCATACCCCGTCCCCAGCGAGGGTCACGGAAGATATTGATATTCGGGGTCCAGAAAGTAAGACCTTTGTAACGGTCGTACTCCTTGTCTTTCTGGTATTGGTGGTATTTGGCACGGGCCTCGTCGCTGACCATCGTGAAGGTCTCGTGAACGGCGTTATCGTCGAAGGTAGCCGCCATGGCGATCGCTTGCGGGAATACGGTCGCACGTCCGGCACGAGCCACGCCGTGAAGAGCCTCGTTCCACCAGTCGTAAGTCGGGATTCCCAAACGCTCGATGGCGGGGGTTACGTTCATCATTTGGCCGATTTTCTCCTCCGGTGTCAGCCGGGATAGTAAGTCGTCGATACGTTCCTCCAAGGGAAGATCCGGATTCCGGAAAGGGTAATCTTGTTGTTTTTCACTACAAGAGGCGGTGAGTAGGAGGGTGATCATCGCTACTGTCAGTTGTTTCATTTTCATGTTATTAAATTTTAGATATTGTTTATCTTACATTATTACTTATTGTAAACTATTTTAAGATAGATCGTTATCTTTGATATTGATGATGCAAAACTACGATTTTAGAAGCATTTTTTCAAACAGGAATACTTAAAATAGGTTACTTTCGTGGTTATTCATTTAAAAGCCCTACTTTTGCCGTAACAGATTAAAACACGAAAGAATGATGAAGAAGTATCTATTTTTGTTACTAATAGGGGCCGCTAGCCTGACGGCCTGCGGAGACGATGACGATCCCGTTGTTCCGGAATTGAATAAGCTAACGAAAGTTTCTTGTTATAAAGACGGAGCTTCAAGCCCGCTTTTTACCGCTGATATCAATTATATGAATGACGGGAAAATATCGAGTATATCTTTCCATGGAGATAAAGAGTTTCGTCTTTTCTCTTCTGACAACAAATATTTGATGATAGATATCTCTACCGGGGACGAACTAGGAGAATATATATTAAGTGGAAATGTGATCACGGCAAAGAACGTCTTGAGGAAAAATTCGTATGCGAGTAATGAGGTCTATGTGAGTGATGAATATAAGTATGGTTATTCCGGATCTAATCTGGTGTTGACCTCATGGGTAGCTCGTTGGCCGAAAGAAGACGGTCAAGGGTATGAGAGTGAGGATTACAGGGAATATGATAAGTTTTATTGGGAAAACGGGAATGTGGTAACTTTTTCTCGGAATCAGGATCGGATGGAGTATGAGTATAGTACGGTGGAGAGGCCTGAAAATTATCCTCTACGTGTGATCGGCTCTTTTGCTCCGGTTGATTTTGAAGCTGTGACTCCCTTGAACCTATTATATGGTGTTCAGAACCGGAATCTTCCGATCCGTGCCTACACCTATACGATCCCTAACCAGAGCGAGGTGAAAGCTGAGTACAAATACACCTATACCACCGTGGGAGATTATATAATGTGTATGACTATCGATGAGAATGACGGAGGAACCGCAAGCTCTTATAAGTATACTTTCGAGTATAATTTCGCCGTGAAGTAAGGAGACATGCCTTGTTTGGTTTAATTAACATACGCATATGCAGCATTTCCGCCCTAAAACGCATTTCTAATTTTATAGAATTAAAAGGTTGATTAGTTTAATTGATAAACTTAGAAAGGAAGTATTATGAACGGATTCTTTAATTTTAGGAAATTAGTTGTAGGTGTAATGGCGGCTACTTGTTTTATGGGGTTTCAATCTTGCTTGGACGATGATGATGATTATCCTTACAGTAAAGTGTTGCCGAATGCGTTGGTGACGGTTAAGCCGGTTGATGATGGTTCATATTTTCTTCAATTGGATGATAGCACGACCTTGTTGCCTGTCAATATGACCTCTTCTCCCTTCGGGCAGAAGGAGGTGAGAGCGTTGGTGAATTTTGACGAGACGAACGAGTCTAGCGGAATTTACAGCAAGGCCGTAAATATTAATTGGATCGACAGTATCCTTACAAAACCAATCGCTCCGGATTTGGGGGTGACTAGCAACGATTCGATCTATGGCTCCGACCCTGTGGAGATCGTGAACGATTGGGTTACCATCGCCGAGGACGGATATCTGACACTCCGTTTCAGGACGATCTGGGGAGACCGCAATAAGGCTCATTTTGTAAACCTACTGACAGGCAAGGACCCGGAGAATCCTTATGAGGTAGAGTTCCGCCATAATGCTTATGGCGATGTATATGGCGCATATGCGGATGGACTGGTCGCTTTTAAATTGGATAGCCTTCCGGATACGAATGGTAAGACGGTTAAGTTGAAATTAAAATGGAAGTCATTCGATGGCGATAAATCTGTGGAATTCAATTATTGTTCACGCAAGTCTACTCCGGCAAAAGCATCCATAGCTGCCGAGAGAAGCGCCTTAAATTTGAAATAGGTCGGTTTGATCGTTTAAATAGATGGGGATTTGGCAGGGAGTGAATCTCCCTTGCTTTTTGAAAGTTCTTTCCTAGTGATAGGGAAGGACTTTTTTTATGGATAGAAACAAAAAAGGACTCTAAGAAGAGTCCTTTTTATTCGTGGGCAGTGATGGATTCGAACCACCGAAGGCGAAAGCCAGCTGAGTTACAGTCAGCCCCATTTGGCCACTCTGGTAACTGCCCCCTTGTTCTTAATTGCAGTGCAAAGGTACGATTTATTTTGAAACCTGCAAGCGTTTAGGCAGAAAAATTTACCATTTTTATTGCGGTAACCGCTGCCTCGTCCCCTTTATTGCCATATCTACCTCCCGCACGATCCTCGGATTGCTGCATGGTGTCGGTAGTTAACAGGCCGAAAATGAAAGGAATATCGTACATTAAATTCAATTCTGTAATGCCTTGCGTAACGCCGGAACAAACGTAATCAAAATGTGGCGTATCGCCTCTTACGACGCATCCCAGAACGATCACAGCGTCTAATTCTTTAGTCTCGGCCAATCTTTTGGCTCCAAAAGTCAGTTCAAAACTACCCGGAACTCGTTTAACTACGATGTTCTCCGGTTTCACCCCGTGCTTTTCAAGCGTGTTGCAAGCACCTTCCAATAACTTCTCGGTAATGTTCTTGTTCCATTCCGCAACTACGATGCCGATGTTCATCTCTGAAGCATCAGGTACGCTGTTGAAGTCGTACTCGGATAAATTCTGATAAGCTGTAGCCATACTTGTCTCTTTAAAAGAAGAGGATGCCTTGTTTGACCGAGACATCCTCTGTTATACTATATAATATACTGTTTATTTATTTTCCTGCCGAAGCACGGGTGATATACTTATCGATATCGGATGCCTCCATGGAAGTGTAATACTTGTCCTTGATAGTCGTGTAAGCCTTTACAGCCTTGTCATACTCTTTCAAGTTCTCGTAAGCGATACCGGCCTTCTTCAAGTAAATCGGGCTGATTACCTCGTTGTCGGCCTCCTTAGCGGCTTTCTCGAAATAGCTGATTCCTTCTTTCGTATTACCCATGTTCACGTAGCAATCACCGATCAAGCCTGTAACCGCCGGAGATACCATTTGGTCCTTTCCGCTGAAAGATTTCAATAAATCGAGCGCCTTCTGTGTATCGCCCATCTTGTAGTAACAGATACCTGCGTAAGCCTTTGCCAAGTTTCCGGCGTCCGTGCTTCCATATTGGTCGATGATAGCCTCGAAACCTTCATAGTCAGCTCCATTGCCGTTTAAAGCCAAGGCGAAAGAATCTCTGGCGAAGTATTGCTCGCCCTTGAACATGGCGGCGGCGGCTTTTTTCTCCTGAGGAACTAAATAACCATGCTTGATTCCCAAAACAGCTCCAACAACGAGTGCGACAGCTATTATACCGTAAATAATCTTCTTTGAATTGTTTTCAATGAATTGCTCCGATTTGGAGACAATCTCTTCTACTTCTAACTCCTTGTTGGTGTCCTTTTCTTTAGTAGCCATAATGTGTTATAGTTATTTATTAATTTTATCGCTGATTTTAAGCCATACCATACGGTTGGCGATTCAAAGCGCAAAAGTAGTTTTTTTTGCTGATATAATCTATACTTAGAAGTATATTTTTTAATTTTGTACGATTAATACGGTTTAGATGATACTAAAGAAGCTTTCTGTTCTCAATTACAAAAATATACTTCAGTCCGAGGTTATTTTCTCGCCCAAGATGAATTGCTTTTTCGGCAATAACGGGATGGGGAAGACGAATCTATTGGATGCCATTCATTATCTCTCGTTTTGCAAGAGTCATGTCAATACGCCTGATAGCCAGATAATAAACAGTGATCAAGATCTTTGCGTGGTGCAGGGTAACTATGATTATGAGGGACGTGAGGAGGAGATTTTCTGTGCCATGCGGCGTAGGCAACGCAAACAGTTCAAACGGAATAAGAAGGAGTACGACAAGCTGTCCGAGCATATCGGCCTATTACCGTTGGTCATGGTCTCTCCGGCTGATGCCGACTTGATCCGGGGGGGGAGCGATGAGCGACGCCGTTTTTTGGACTTAATCATCTCGCAGCAGGACAAGCCTTATCTGCATGCGCTTATCCAATATAATAAAGCGTTGCTCCAACGGAATACGTTGCTGAAAGATCAGAGCATGGATGCCTCTCTTTATGAGGTATTGGAGATGCAGCTGGGTATGTACGGCCAAATCGTTTACGAGAAGCGGAAAAAACTGGTGGAGGATTTTACCCCGATCTTTAATGAGTACTACCAGACGATCTGCGGCTCTGCCGAGGAGGTAGGGCTACATTATATCTCGCAATTGGAGGAAACGGAGCTTGCCGGTAAATTGGCGATGAGCCGGGAACGGGATCGTATATTGGGCTATACCTCTTCCGGTATCCATAAGGATGAGCTGGAAATGACGTTGGGCGGGTACCTGATTCGCCGGGTTGGTTCGCAAGGACAGAATAAGACGTATCTGATCGCCTTGAAACTCGCTCAGTTCGCTTTCCTAAATAAACGGGGACGGACTACACCTATCTTGCTGTTGGATGATATTTTCGATAAGCTGGACGCTAGCCGTGTGGAGCAGATCATCAAACTGGTCAGCGAGAATGGCTTCGGGCAGATTTTTATTACGGATACGAACCGGAAGTATCTGGATGAGATCTTATTGGCTATGAATCATGACTATGCCCTCTTCCGTGTGGAACGTGGCGAGGTACAACCTATGGAGGAATAAGGATGCAGAGAAGAAATACACAGACATTGGGTGAGGTGCTTCGTGACTTTTTCGAGGATAATACCGAGTTGTACGAGAAAATGATGGAGATCCGGGTCCAACGTGCGTGGGGAGAAGTTTTAGGGCCTACGATCATGCAGTACACACGTAATATATATGTACGTGATAAGGTGCTTCATGTCTCATTGACTTCCTCCGTACTTCGTAGCGAGTTGACGCTTTGCCGGGAACGGTTGGTGAAAAGCTTGAATGATTACGCGGGTGCCTCGGTCATTACCAATATCGTTTTTCATTGAGTGTGGCTTTACCATTCGCAATATTACTTACTGGGTCAAGTAACATATACTGCCCAGTCCCGGTAAGTATATATGGCTTGACCCAGTAAGTATATATTCTGCGGAGAGATCAATAGATGGTGTCTTCTGTTATTACGTAATCCATTTTCTTGTCGAGTGGCTCTACCGGGACTTGCGGTATCATCTGGAACCCGAAGCATATGCCAACCTTGGGAGCGTTGAGCGTGGAAAGAAGGCGGTCGTAGAATCCCCTTCCTCGTCCCATGCGGTTCTTGTCTTTATCAAAGGCGACTCCGGGCACGATAATCAAGTCGATCTCATTCTTTGGAACTTCTATGCCGTCCGCCTTGGGCTCTAATATCCCGAAAGGTCCGGGTTTTAGGGATTCCGGCCCTTCGTAAAGAAGCAATCTCAAATCATCACCGACGATCAAGGGCAACAGAAGCTTTTTCTTCCGGTTCCATTTCTCGATAAAGCCGGCGGTCTGTACTTCTCCCGGTATGGCGTGATAAAGGGCGATACAAGAAGCTGCTTGGAACAGTTCCGTCTGTTCCAAGCGGTCCATGATCTTATCCGATAGCTCGCACAAGGTAATCCTCGAATATTCTTTCTTTCGAGAGGCCATATCTTTTCGTAGGGCCTGCTTGGCTGTGTAAGTCTCCATTCGCTGATTGTTTTAATAGTTCCGCATTCGGCACGGATTTTCCCTCTTGCAAGATATTGATCGCACGTAATAAGGTAACGTCATCTTTTAGGAAAATGGGGTAGAAGCCCGCCTCGTCGAAGAAATTCCTTACGATATACGCTTGCAATTGGTTCTCGATTAACTTGCCGGATATATTAATTAATGTGGGACGTCTCTTGATGCCCTTGGTAGCAGCGAAGTTCACGAAATCGGAAAGGAGCGGTTGTTGCTGCAAGTAATTATATAATTCCTCCCAAGTCTTGAATGAGCCTAGTTTCTCCCGATGGCGGTCTGAGTACTCGAGCGCATACAGGTAAAGCACGCCGCTATTTACCACATTTGAGTAGTAAGAGGTAACGCCACTCGTATCACGAGGGATAAAGATATCTGGCATGATACCGCCCCCGCCGTATACGGTACGTCCGCCTACGGTCTGGTATTTTAAGGAATCATCCATCTTGATGCTATCGGCCGAGTCAAACTCGCCGTGCATATATCGGTTATAGATATCTTGGTCGTAAGCGTCCGTATTACCCATCTCATATTTCTTCTGGATACAGCGACCGGACGGCGTGTAATAACGGGCGATGGTCAATCGCATCTCTGAACCGTCGCTCAATGACATTTGAGTTTGTACCAGACCCTTGCCATACGTTCTTCGTCCGATAATCGTACCACGATCGTTATCTTGGATCGCTCCGGAGAATATCTCACTGGCGGAAGCCGAGATCTCATCGGTCAATACTACGATCGGGGCGTCTTTACAAGTTCCGGTTCCGTTCGCGTATACGTCGGAACGGGGGAACGACTTACCTTCCGTGTAGACGATCAAGCGTCCTTCCGGCATAAACTCGTTAATCATATTGATAGCGGCATCCATATATCCGCCGGTATTACCCCGTAAGTCGATCACGAAAGAGGTACAGCCCGCTTGTTTTAACTTGGCGATCGCCGTGATGAACTCATTATAAGTATTCCGGGCGAATTTGCTAACCTTGATGTAACCTATACCTTTAGCCGCTTCGTAAGAAACATCGACCGAATTAACAGGGACATCTCCACGGGTTACGTCAAAATAGAGCAACTCAGGAGAATTCCCTCGCTGTACGCCTAGTTTCACCGTACTGTTCTTTGCGCCCCGAAGTGTCTTCATGATCTCTCCTTGGTTCTTTTTCTTTCCGGAAAAAATAGAATCATTGATAGAGATGATCCGGTCGAAGGGCAGTAAACCTGCTTTCTCTGCGGGACCACCGCTAATTACGCTGATCACTAGGATCGTATCGGTTTGCATATTAAATGATACGCCAATACCACTGAAAGAACCTTCCAGCTCCTCATTCACCACGGAAGCGTCTTCGGCGGGGATATATACGGAGTGAGGGTCTAATTCACTGAATATTTTCGGGATCGTACTCTCTACCAACTTAGACATGCTAACCGTGTCAACATATTGCTCGTCGATAATGTCCAAGATGGCATTTATCTTGTTGCCGCTGGAGTAGGACCGTTTTTTTCCTTGACTGATAGATAAATAATGGTTCCCAATAAAGATACCTAAAGCGATACTAGCTGCGATGATAACCGGGAGCCATACGGTCAGTCTTTTGTTTTTATCCATAAAAACGTTTTATTTATTCGTTCAAATCTATATAATCTACTATGATACCGGCACGCTTCAATAATTCGCAGCCGTCCGCTATGCGATAATTCTCGGAATAGACCACTCGCTTGATCCCGGATTGTATGATTAATTTTGCGCATTCAATGCAAGGGGAGGAGGTCACATAAATGGTCGCTCCTTTACTGCTGTTCGATGAGGCTGCCACTTTTGTGATGGCGTTAGCCTCCGCATGTAGAACATAAGGCTTGGTGACATTGTTCTCGTCTTCGCAAATATTTTCAAAACCGGCGGGTGTTCCATTGTATCCGTCGGATATGATCATTTTATCTTTTACTAATAATGCGCCCACTTGGCGTCGTTTACAGTACGAATTCTCGGCCCAGATAGCGGCCATTCGCAGGTAACGTTTATCTAATTCGTGCTGTTTTTCTGTTTTCTCGCACATTTGTTTACTCTTTTGTCTTTTAATCCAGACACAAAGGTAGTGATTATTTAGATTTACCGGGCTTATCGCCCGGTAAATTATTACTTCTTAATACCATTACGGATTAATAAGGCGTCTATCGTAGGCTCTTGTCCACGGAAACGCTTGTATAACACGGCAGGATCTTCTGTTCCACCTTTGGATAAGATATTGTCACGGAAAGATTTCGCGACCTCCTTGTTGAAGATTCCTTTCGATTTGAAAACGGAGAAAGCGTCGGCGTCTAATACCTCGGCCCATTTATATCCGTAATAGCCAGCCGCGTATCCTCCGGAGAAGATATGTCCGAAGCTTGTGCCCATCAAGGCTTCCGGTACTTCCGGCATGATTACGGTCGGAGCCCAAGCTTTTTTCTCGAATGCCGCTACGTCACCGTCGAAAGGTTGCTCCAACGTATGCCATGCCATATCCAGCAAGCCAAAGCTTAATTGGCGGCAGCAAAGGTAGCCGGCGTTGAAGTTTGAGGCGTTTACCAAGCTTTGTATCATCTCTTGCGGGATTTTCTCTCCGGTCAGGTAATGAACGGCGATCTGATCTATGAACTCTTTTTCAGTCAACCAGTTCTCCATGATCTGGGAAGGTAATTCTACGAAATCACGATAAACGCTGGTTCCCGAAAGGCTGGAATATGTTCCTTGCGCTAGCATGCCGTGCAAGGAGTGCCCGAACTCATGCAAGAGTGTGTTCACCTCGTCGAAACTTAACAAAGAGGGCTTCGTGTCTGTCGGACGGGTAAAGTTCATCACGATAACGATCTGAGGACGGCTATCTTTTCCGTCTTTATCTTTGTATTGAGCCTTGATATTGTTCATCCAAGCGCCGGATTGTTTTCCGTCACGAGGGAAGAAATCCGTATAAAGGATAGCAAGGAACTTACCATCGGCATCGTATACTTCGTAAGCGTCTACTTCCGGATGATAAACCGGGATTTTCTTGTTTTCCTTAAAGGTGATACCGTAGAGCTGGGTAGCTAATCCGAATACGCCTTTCTTTACGTTGCTCAACTCGAAATAAGGGCGAGTCATCTCGTCGTTTACCTTGAAGCGGATATCCCGTAACTTCTCGGAATAATAACTCCAGTCCCAAGGCATAACGGTGATATTCTCTTTCTCTGTACCTAACGCAAATCCTTCTACCGCATTGTATTCGTTGATCGCTATCGGTTTATAAGCTTCGAGTAACTGATTCAATAATTTGTATACGTTCGCTGAGTTTTTAGCCATTGTGTGTTCCAGCGCATATTCGGCGTAATTCTTGAATCCCATCAACTGGGCGATCTCTAGGCGGATATTAACGATCTTTTTGATAATGTCCTTATTGTCGAACTCATCCCCTTTATTTCCTACGCTCATGTATTCACGATACATTTTCTCTCGCAAATCACGCTTGTCGGAATAACGCATGAATGGAATGTAACTCGGAGCCGAGAGATTGAATAACCATCCGTCTTTATCTTTACTTTTGGCTAACATGGCCGCTGCGTCACGAGCACTTTCGGGTAAACCGGATAGTTCGTTCTCGTCCGTTATTAGTAATTCGAACCGGTTTTTATCTTTCAAGGCGTTTTGATCGAACTGCAAGGTTAACATGCTTAGGTCCATACTTAGCTTGCGGTATTTTTCCTTGTCATCTTTATTTAACGTAGCCCCATTCGCTTTAAACGACTCGTAAAGGTCTTCCAGCAATTTGGCATCCTCGGTAGAAAGGTTCAATTGTTCTTTTTTATCATAGATTGATTTGACCCGAGCAAGTAGCTTCTCATTTAAGAAGATGTTATTGGATGTCTGGGATAACTTCGGGGAGACACGTTGCGAGATTTCCATCATCTCGTCGTTAGCCTCTGCCCCTAATACATTAAAAAAAACAGAAGAGACTGTTTCCAATAATTTGCCGCTACGTTCCAGAGCTACTACCGTATTCTCGAAAGTAGCCGGTTGCGGGTTATTGGCGATCTCTTGCACCTCTTTTTCCATTTGCTTGATTCCTTCGTCGAAAGCGGGCTCATAATGCTCGATCTTGATCTTATCGAAAGGAGGGGTCTCGAATGGTGTTTTAAACTTCCCGAAGAAAGGGTTATTTGCTGCGTGTGTCATTTGAATTGCGCTTAATAAAATTACTACATTATATAATAACTTCCTCATATTAAAAATTGTTTGTAAATTTCCGCAAAGGTAGGCATTTTAATCACAGGAACATTATAGGCATCTGTTTTTATATTCAGATTGATTTAAAATGAAAAATAGAACATTTCCTATGACTAAACCGAGGCTTGTTTTCGGGGGGCTGTACCTTGATTTTGAGCTTTGATGAATATGATAATAGGATTGATTTAACAAAAATTTATATGTTTGAAAACACTCCTTTAGAGCACCTTTCTTTTTAAAGTCTTGATCTATAAGTTTATCGTAGAAGAAGGATGCCTTTTTTTCTAAATAAATATAAAAGACAGTTTGTTTTTTTAGTTATTAAATAATACTTTTGATTCTCAGAAACGAAAATAATTTCATTTTGATATTAAAGAAAGTAACTTAAAACCCAAATACACATATGAGTTATCTTAAATTTGACAAAACAGTAATGATAAACCTGGAAGAGTCGCTGACTCGTGAGGTGCTTCGAACCAACCGTTTGGGAGCCTATCACTGCACTACTGTTGTTGATTGTAATACCAGGAAATACCACGGACTACTCGTTATGCCTGTGCCTGCGATTGATGATGACAACCATGTGTTACTGTCTTCTTTTGATGAGACGGTAATTCAACATGGTGCCGAATTTAATCTTGGGTTGCATAAATATGCAGGCGATAATTTCAGCCCCAAGGGACATAAGTACATCCGCGAGTATAGCTCAGAGACAGTACCTCGTACGCTTTACCGCGTAGGAGGTGTGATCTTCTCGAAAGAGAAAGTGTTTTCCATGTACGAGAATCGTATCATGATTAAGTACACGTTGGAAGATGCTCATTCCGCTACGACCTTACGTTTCCGTCCTTTCCTCGCTTTCCGTAGCGTGAAGAACTTAACGCAAGCCAATGGTAACGTGAACCAATCTTACGAGGAAGTCACAAACGGAATCAAGACATGTATGTATCCCGGTTATCCGGAACTGTATATGCAATTTAACAAGAAAGTTAAATTTGTGTATGAGCCGTATTGGTACAATGGCATCGAGTATCCGAAAGAACAAGAGAGGGGATATCCTTATCAGGAGGATTTGTATGTTCCCGGATATTTCGAGGTCCCTATCAAAAAAGGTGAGACTATTATTTTCAGCGCTGGCGATAGTGCAGTGGCAACTACCCGCTTGAAGGCACTGTATGAGAATGAGGTCGTAGCTCGTACGCCTCGTACTAGCTTCTTCAATTGCTTGAAGAATTCCGCTCAGCAATTTTATTTTCGTCCCAAGGAAGACGACGCTTATCTATTAGCGGGCTATCCATGGTTTAAAGTACGTGCGAGAGATTTGTTCGTAGCTCTTCCGGGTAGTACGTTGTCTATCGATGATCCGGTTCGTTTTGAGAAGATCATGCATACGGCGATGCCGGCGATGCGGGCGTATATGGAGAATGGGCGTTTCGATGCGGTGATTCGTGAGATCGAGCATCCGGATGTCTTTTTATGGGCGATCTGGGCGATCCAACAGTATGCTAAACATGAGGGCGTTGAAAAGGCACGTGAGCTATACGGCGATTTCGTGAAAGAAGTTATCGATTATATACGGGACCAGAAACATCCCGATATGAAATTGATGGAGAATGGTTTACTTTTCGCTAATGGAAAAGATAAGGCGATTACTTGGATGAATTCTACCGTAAACGGAAAACCTGTCGTAACTCGTTCCGGTTATATAGTGGAATTTAACGCTCTTTGGTATAATGCTCTTTGTTTCTATACGGAATTGATGGGGGGAGTACCTGTCGAGGGTATTGATCCGATTATCAAGTCGATGGATAAATCGTTCCCGGAAACCTTTGTGAACGGGTATAATTATTTGTTCGATTCCGTGAATGGTTCTACGGTAGATTGGAGCGTACGGCCTAATATGATTTTCGCTGTGGCATTGCCTTATTCCCCATTGACGAGGATGCAGAAACGTGCCGTGGTGGATATCGTGACGAAAGAGTTGCTTACCCCGAAGGGTTTGCGTTCCTTGAGTCCGAAGAGCGAAGGATATCGCCCGTATTATGTAGGGCCGCAATATGAACGTGATTTGGCTTATCACCAAGGTACTGCTTGGCCGTGGTTGTTAGGCGCCTATTTAGAAGCTTATTTGCGTGTATTTGGAAAGAGTGGCGTTGCTTTTGCTGAACGTATGTTGATAAGCTTAGAGGAGGAGATGTCATTGCATTGTATAGGAACGATCCCGGAATTGTTTGATGGTAACCCGCCGTTTACCGGACGTGGAGCTGTCTCATTTGCGATGAACGTTGCTGCTATCCTCCGTGTTGTGGATTTGTTGAAGAAGTATAACGCCGAATAAAACTAAGTACCATTATGAAAGCATTAATGTTTGGATGGGAATTTCCTCCTCATATCTTGGGCGGTTTAGGAACGGCCAGTTTCGGTTTGACACGAGGCATGGCAATGCAGCCCGATATGGATATTACTTTTTGTATACCGAAGCCCTGGGGCGATGAAGACCAGAGCTTTCTAAAGATAGTGGGTGTCAACCAAGTTCCGATTGTTTGGAAGGATGTTGACCGTGAATATGTGCAGCAACGGGTTTCCAAAGCGGGAATGAACGCTGACCAGTATTATAAGTACAGGGATCATATTTATGCGGATTTCAGTTATCGTCATGTGACTGATTTAGGGTGCCTTGAGTTCTCCGGACGTTATCCGGATAACTTGCTGGAAGAGATTAATAACTATTCGATCGTGGCAGGCGTGATCGCTCGTACGGAAGAGTATGATATCATCCATGCGCACGACTGGTTAACTTATCCGGCGGGTATTCACGCTAAAAATGTGAGTGGTAAGCCTTTGGTCATCCATGTTCATGCTACGGATTACGATCGTAGTCGTGGTAATGTGAATCCGGATGTCTATGCGATTGAGAAGAATGGTATGGACAATGCAGACCATATCATAACGGTGAGTAATTTGACTCGTCAGACGGTGATTGAGAAATATCATCAAGATCCCTCTAAGGTAACGACCGTACATAACGCCGTAGAGCCTTTAAGTCCTGAGATTTTAGCGATCCCAGATAAAAAGGGTGTAAAGGATAAGGTTATTACATTCTTAGGTCGTATCACGATGCAGAAAGGGCCGGAATATTTCGTTGAGGCTGCCGCCAAGGTTTTGGCTAAGGCTCCTTATGCACGTTTCGTGATGGCTGGTAGTGGTGATATGATGGATCAAATGATTCGTTTGGCCGCAGCACGTAATATTTCAGATCGTTTCCACTTTACCGGATTTATGAAGGGCAAGCAGGTCTATGAGGTGTTGAAAGCCAGTGACGTATATGTGATGCCTTCGGTTTCTGAGCCTTTTGGTATCTCTCCGTTGGAAGCCATGCAATGTGGTGTACCCTCTATCATTTCTAAACAATCCGGTTGCGCCGAGATCTTGGATTATGCGATTAAGGTGGATTATTGGGATATTGAGGCGTTAGCGGATGCCATGTATTCTATTATTACTTATCCTGCCATGCATGAGTTCTTGAAAGTGGAAGGTAAGAAAGAGGTGGATAATATCAAATGGGAATATGCCGGACAAAAGGTTCGTCGTATTTACGACAATGTGATAGGTAACAAATAAATTAACGACAAGACAAAAATAAAACAAACAATATTATGAAAACGATCTGCTTTTATTTTCAAATACATCAGCCGTTCCGTTTAAAAAGATATCGCTTCTTCGATATAGGTAACGACCATTACTATTACGATGATTTCCAGAATGAGGAGATTATCCATCGTATAGCTGAACAGTGTTACTTGCCGGCTAACCGGACTATTTTGGAGATGATTAAGACCAGTGGTGGTAAGTTTAAGGTAGCGTTCTCTATTTCCGGCGTAGCGTTGGAGCAGATGGAGATTTATACTCCGGAAGTGATCGATAGCTTTAAGGAATTGGCGGCTACGGGGAATGTGGAATTCTTGTCTGAGACTTATGCTCATTCTCTTTCTTCCTTGGGAGATCCGGAGGAGTTCAAGCATCAAGTAAAGAAACAAGAAGATAAGATCAAGACTTTATTCGGGGTTAAACCGAAAGTGTTCCGTAATACGGAGTTGATTTACTCGGATGATATTTCCGCTATGGTTTCTGAGATGGGCTATAAGGGAATGTTGACGGAGGGTGCTAAGCATATCTTAGGTTGGAAGAGTCCGAACTATATGTATTCTTCTTGCGTAGCTCCGAAGTTGAGCTTATTATTGAAGAATGACCGTTTCAGCGAGGATTTATCGAACCGTTTCAGTGATTATAGTTGGAATGAATATCCTTTGACAGCCGATAAGTATATGTCATGGATTGCTGCTACTCCGGATTCAGAGCAAATCATTAATTTGTTTATGAATTATGAGGTGCTGGGATCTTTGCATCCAGCTTCAACCGGTATTTTTGAGTTCTTCAAGGCTTTGCCTCGTTTTGCCGCGGATAAGGGGATTAGTTTCTCTACTCCATCGGAAGTATTTACATTGATCAAGCCGGTAGACTCTATCTCCGTTCCTTATCCGATCTCTTGGGTAGATGAGGAGAGAGATTGTAGTTCTTGGTTAGGAAATGTATTGCAGCAGGAAGCGTTCCGTAAGATTAACGAGATCGGTGAACGTGTTCGTTTGTCTCAGACTCGTCGTATCCGTCAGGACTGGTACTATCTGCAGAGCAGTGACCATTTCTATTATATGAGTACAAAGCATATGGGACAGGGAGGCTTTAGCCCTTACGATAATCCGTATGACGCATTTAATAACTATATGAATGTTCTTTCCGATTTCATTGTTCGTGTGAATGCGGAATTCCCGGAGAATATAGAGAATGAGGAATTGAATTCATTGCTTTCTACGATTAAGAATCAAGGAGAGGAAATCGAGAGTCTACAGAAAGAATTAGATAAATTAAAAAAGAAGGCGGCGAAGAAATAAGTCGTTAATTGATTTGACTAGACTATTTTTGGAGAGTGACGGGTCCTTTTAGGGACCCGTTATTTTTTGCCTTAGAGATACGGATATAAAAAAAGCGAGATGAAAAACATCTCGCTTTTTTATTATATAGATTCTTTGCTATCTGACATATTTACATGATGTAATACCAATTTTCATCACCTCTTCATCCTTTCGTATCTTTACTCCTGAAGGAGCTAGATAATTCGTGATGGCTGTTGTAACAACTGTACTTTGACCGTAACTGTTGCTTGTGGTAGTTGTTCGTTGAACAGGGATAAGAAGTAGGCTCAAATCTTTGTCCGGATTATTCTCCATCTGATATTTTAATAAATTGGCAAGATTCGGGAATGAGTACGTACGAGTAGTCGCATCGTAAGCATTGGATAGAAACGAGGTTACATTATTGTCAATCTGACTACCCTCAAAGAAACTTTTTACCGAATCCTCTGGCAATATTAATAGATAAGGAGGAGGAGCCAATGCATATTGCCAATCTTCTTGCGGCATCGCTTTTAACTCGAGTGGTAAATTATTCACGATACGCTCTTTCATGATCGGAGTGATTTCCTTTGTCGGAAGAACAATGCGTGTACAAACGCCGGCAGGAGTCTTAAAGAATGCATAGCTGTCGTTCGGTTGTAGCAATTGACTCATATCCGTATTTTTGAAACGACTTAGCTGAATGACCTCTTTAGTGACGGAGAAAGCTTCCCACGTGGTTATTAAAGAGTCTTTTCCTGCTGTGCTTTTAACCGCATAATTATAATATATCTTAAGGACAGAGCTAGCCACGGACAATATATTACCACTACCGAAGGTAGTTGTTACATAAAGCCCCGGGAAAAACTCATTGAAAGTTTCTTGATTCTTGAATGTACCCGGATTATTAATCGTTTCATCATAAAATTTTTGTCCGAACTCAGTAGGCATTTTAATGCTTACAAGAGGGCTGTAACCATCAGAGTTTCTAAGGGAGTCGGATATACTTGTGTTATAAGCTGTATAAGCTTGAGCACCCATTGACTCTTGCATATTGCAATATTGCTTAGGGTCAATATTTGTATAAAAATTCTTTTGTAACGGACTTGTAATTTTAAAGATCTCCGCACGCATAGGCGCCAAGGAGTCTCCTACCCATACACCGTTTTTATTGGAACCATTATAATATATATTGAATTCCACCGAATCAATTTTTCCCTCATAAGGTGTATGCGCAAATTGAAAATCACTCGGACAATAGAATTGGCACATATAATCCGATACAAGGTTACCATACAGCGGATCGTAGAGTTCACCCAACTGGGCGCTAGTAGACCTTGCGTAAATAGAATCTAATTGCACCGTAGTGGCTTGTATCTGGAACGTGTCCATATATACCGCAATTGTATCGTCGCCTGGCTGAATACTTGTTCCTATCGAACTAAAATCATCATTACACCCGGCCAAAATGCTAGCACCAAGGCCAAGTCCAAGTATTAAAAGCTTGATTTTCATTACTACATTTATTATTTCGTGTTAGAATCCAATACCACGTCGTAGAACTTATTGAACTCGTCCATATAAGTTTCCGGTGACTGATAGGGAAGGAAAGGAGTATCTTTCTTGGCAGAGATATAATCAAGGACTTCTTGATTGATCGTCTCGCTACCTTGGATTACACCATCAGCGAAATCAATCGCTAATTTGGTTAGGCCCACAAAACTTGTATCTGCCTTGATTAACTTCAAGTCAGCTTCTTTGGCTCCGTCCGCCTTCAGTTTTGTCGCGAAATCTTTGTTTAGCGGGTTCTTGAAGTCATCGTTGTAGATCGAATAAACGATTTTCGCGTTACGCAGGCACGGGTCATCGGCATACATTCTTTTGATGTAAAGAGCCGTTAACGCTGACATCCAGCCATGGCAATGGATTACATCAGGAATCCAACGCAATTTTTTTACGGTTTCCAATACTCCGCGTACATAGAAGATCGAACGATCGTCATTATCTTCATACTCATTTCCATTCTCATCGCTGACCGTGGATTTCCGTTGGAAGAAATCCTCGTTGTCAATAAAGTAAACCTGCATCCGGGCCGATTGAATGGATGCTACCTTAATGATCAGAGGATGGTCCGTGTCGTCAATAATAAGATTCATACCAGACAGACGGATAACCTCGTGCAACTGATTGCGGCGCTCGTTGATATTTCCGAATTTTGGCATGAATGTCCTGATTTCGCGACCACGCTCCTGAATTCCTTGCGGCAAATTTCTACATATTGTCGCAATCTCGGATTCGGGAAGGTAGGGAGTGATTTCTTGGGCTATAAACAAGATTTTTTTTGCATCCATTCTGTAAACTAGTTTTATAAAGACGCTACAAAGATACGAAAAATCTTTTATTTACGGTAATTATTTAGTTGCTTTGCACCGTCAATTAAGCATCTATCTGATGAAAATAGTAAATAGTATTAAAGATTTGAAGGCTTATCTTGCTGAGGCAAAGCAGGATAATAAGAAAATTGGCTTTGTTCCTACCATGGGAGCACTGCATAATGGACATCTTAGCTTGGTACAACATTGCGTGAAAAACAATGATGTATGTGTAGTCAGTGTTTTTGTAAATCCAACCCAATTTAATGACAAACACGACTTGGAAACGTATCCCCGTACGTTGGAGGCTGATTGTGTGTTATTAGAATCTGCCGGCTGTGACTATGTATTCGCTCCCTCTGTAGAAGAGATGTATCCGGAGCCAGATACCCGTACGTTTGATTTGGGAACGGTATCTGAGGTAATGGAAGGCGCTAAGCGTCCGGGGCATTTTAACGGTGTAGCGCAGGTGGTAAGTAAATTGTTCTATATCGTGGAGCCGGATAACGCTTATTTCGGAGAAAAGGACTTCCAGCAGATCGCTGTGATCCGGGCGATGGTGAAACAATTGAATATCCCTGTAACGATCAATGCTTGTCCGATCGTTCGTGAAGGCGATGGCTTGGCCTTGAGTAGCCGGAATACCCGTTTGACACCGGAACAACGTCAAAAAGCTCCGTTAATTGCTCGTACGTTAAAAGAAAGTACTACCTTTGTGCCCGGAAAAAGCGTAGAAGAAGTGATTGACTATGTTGTCAATACGATTAATAGCGATCCTGTCATGGAAGTTGAGTACTACGAGATCGTAGATGGCAATACGTTAGAGTCTATCAAGAACTGGTCGGATACCGATTATCCGGTAGGTTGCATCACGGTATATTGCGGAGAGGTACGTTTGATCGACAATATCAAATACTAATTATAAGTCATACATGTTTATAGAGGTAGTAAAGTCAAAAATTCACCGGGTAACGGTAACGGAAGCTAACTTAAACTATATCGGTAGCATCACTATCGACGAGGATTTGTTGGACGCCGCTAATTTGATCGCGAACGAGAAGGTCTCGATCGTGAATAATAATAACGGAGAACGTTTTGAGACGTATATTATCAAGGGCGAACGTGGCTCGGGAGTGGTTTGCTTGAACGGAGCGGCTGCCCGTAAGGCTCAACCCGGAGATATTATTATCGTTATGTCGTATGCCATGATGGATTTCGAGGAGGCGAAAACATTCAAGCCTTCCGTGGTATTTCCCGATACGGCGACAAATAAGTTGATATAGCAGACGCTAGGCTTTGTAGAGATCTCTAATCATAAGAAAAGCTCGTCGGGATGCGGCGGGCTTTTTTTATCTTCATAAATTTAAGTAATGAGCGAGTTATGTACACGAACAGGAATATATGGAATGTTAGCTACCCGATCTTTTTGAGCTTGTTGGCGCAAAACGTGATAAACGTGACTGATACGGCTTTTCTAGGTAGGGTTGGTGAAGTCGAGTTGGGGGCTTCCGCTATGGGAGGACTTTATTATATCTGCGCTTTTACGATCGCCTTCGGTTTTAGTACGGGATCTCAAATCGTGATTGGCCGTAGAAACGGAGAGGGACGTTATGACCAGATAGGGCCTGTCATGATACAAGGCGTTTTCTTCCTATTGTCACTGGCTGCTATATTGTTCTTGTTTTCTCGTTTTTTCGCGGGAGATGTGATGCGTGTATTGATTTCTTCGGACGCTATCTTGAATGCCACGGAGGAATTTTTGGATTGGCGTGTGTTTGGCTTCTTCTTCTCTTTCGTGAACGTGATGTTCCGGGCTCTTTTTATTGGTATTACCCGTACAAAGGTGTTGACATTGAACGCTGTCTTGATGGCAATGACGAATGTCTTACTGGATTATCTTTTGATTTTCGGACATGCCGGATTCCCAAAGATGGGCATTCAAGGGGCGGCTATCGCTTCCGTCATAGCCGAGGCGGTATCGATTCTCTTTTTCGTGGTTTACACGAGACTTACCGTAGATATACGTAAATATGCGCTTAACCAGATTCGTTCTTTCGATTTTGGCTTGTTGAAACGGGTGCTGGATATTTCCGTGTTCACGATGCTGCAATATTTCTTGTCTATCGCTACTTGGTTTATGTTCTTTATCGCTGTGGAGCATTTGGGGCAACGGGAGTTGGCGGTGGCGAATATCGTACGTAGTATTTACGTCGTGATGTTGATTCCCGTTAATTCCTTGGCGACCACGACAAACACGTTCGTGAGTAATAGTATCGGGGCGGGAGCGATCAATCAAGTTATACCGACTATCTGGAAGATCTGTAAGTTATCGTTGGGCATTATGGTCGTGTTTGCCGCTATTGTCAGTTTGATGCCGGGATGGGTCGTGTCTGTTTATACGAATGACGCTTCATTAGTGGCGGCCTCGGTTCCATCCGTCTACGTGATTGTCGGTTCTTTATTGATCGGATCGGTAGCTAATGTGGCGTTCAACGGGGTGTCGGGTACGGGAAATACACGTTCTGCGCTTTTTATGGAAGCGGCGGTATTGATTCTGTATGTGCTTTTTGTATATGTCGCGGGGATGCGTTTGCGTTTGCCGGTAGCCGTATGCTTCTTGACAGAGGCTATTTACTATAGTGGATTGCTCGTCGCTAGCGTAATCTATTTAAAGAAAGCCTCTTGGCAAAATAAAAGAATATAAGTATATGAGGGGAAAAAACACGTACGTCTTTTTTCGAAAACACGTACGTGAATTCTGAAAAACATGTACGTGTTTTTTTGAACTGTGAATATTGGGAAATTGTTCGTATTTTTGTATTGTAATCAAATAAGAAAGGTAACTCATGTCCACGAAGCAATGTGAAGATATGTTGGTAGGAAAAGGAGTACGGCCTACTGCCGCACGGATCCTTGTCTTGCAAAAATTATCAGAACGAACCAGCCCGGCTTCCCTGTTCGAATTGGAGGCGGAGTTGGAGACGTTGGATAAATCGACCATTTCCCGTTCATTGGCCTTGTTATTGGAACATCATGCGATCCATTCTTTCGAAGATGGTAGTGGCTCTATAAAATATGAGATATGCCAGAGCCGTTCGGAGACATGCCCAGTGGGTGATAGGCATATTCATTTTTTCTGCGAGGTATGCCGTAAAACCTCTTGTTTAAATAATATCAAGATCCCGGTCGCTCAATTGCCGGAAGGATATATAATGGATACCATTAATTATACGGTAAAGGGTGTTTGCCCATTGTGTAATAAGCGACGTTCCCAGAAACCCTGATAATTTGCAATCAAGTTGCAACTCCCTTCTCTTACCTTTGTACCGTAATCAAGAAGTAAATAATTAAAATAGATAAGATTATGAGTACAACATGTGGATGCGAACATTGCCATTCGCACGGAAGTTCCGGTTTATGGATGCCGACGGTTTCTTTCGTTTTGTTGGTGATAGGACTTATCGGGAAGTACTCGGGGATAAGTTGGTTTGCTGAGTCTTGGATAGAGGCCATTTGGTTTCTGGTCGCTTTTTTGCCGGTAGGACTTCCTGTTATGCGAGAAGCTTGGGAAGCGGCTTTGCGGAAAGACTTTTTTAGTGAGTTCTCGTTAATGGCGATCGCCTCGATCGGGGCGTTTTGTATTGGGGAGTATCCCGAGGCCGTAGCCGTGATGCTTTTCTATACGGTAGGAGAGAGATTGCAACTTCTAGCCGTGAATAAAGCCTCGAAGAATATCAGTGACTTATTAGATGTCCGGCCGGAACGAACGGATGTATGGCGGACGGGTACATATATGAATGTATCTCCGAAGGATGTGAAAGTAGGCGAGCGGATCGAGGTGAAGCCCGGCGGACGTGTGCCTTTGGATGGCGTTTTATTGGAAGCCGAGGTACAGTTCGATACCTCGGCATTAACCGGGGAAAGTATGCCTCGTTCTATCCGTGAGGGTGAGGAGGTGCTTGCCGGAATGATCGTGCAGGGGCAGGCGGTACGTATACAAGTGAATCGGCCGTACGAGCAAAGTGCCTTGGCCCGTATTTTGGCTTTGGTGAAAGATGCCTCGGAGCGGAAAGCGCCGGCGGAATTGTTTATTCGGCGTTTCGCACGGATTTATACCCCAATCGTGATTCTTCTGTCGTTTCTAATCGTGTCGGTTCCTGCCTTGGTAGGGATGGTGACGCCTTCTTTCCAGTATGTTTTCTCGGATTGGTTATATAGGGGATTGGTATTCTTGGTTATTTCTTGTCCTTGTGCCTTGGTTATAAGTGTTCCGCTCGGATATTTCGGTGGTATAGGTGCCGCTTCTCGTGCCGGGATATTATTTAAGGGTGGTAATTATTTAGATGCGATCACACGGGTAAATACGGTAGCGTTCGATAAGACCGGTACATTGACTACCGGGCGTTTTGAGGTCACAACGGTGGAAAGCAAGGGTATCCCGGCTTCTGATCTTTTGAGTGTTTTGTTATCAGTAGAGCGGAAAAGTACCCATCCGGTAGCGCAGGCTGTAGTTCGCTATGCGGAAAAACAAGATAGCGTGCCGATGGAAATCACTGACATGCGGGAATTGGCAGGGCATGGTGCCGAGGCTATCGTGAACGGTCGGCAGGTGCTTGTCGGTAACATCCGTTTATTGGCCGAACGTGATATTCCTGTCCCGAAGGAATTATCCGATAGTGTTTCTACCGTGGTGGTTTGTGCGATCGATGGGAAATATGCGGGGCATCTTCTCCTTTCGGATACCTTGAAGAAGGATGCCGTGGATGCGATTCGTCGGTTAAAGGATTTGGATGTTAAAGATATTTGCTTGTTGTCCGGGGATAAGCAAGAGATCGTGAATCAATTCGCTAAGCGTTTGGGTGTCGATAAAGCGTATGGTAATCTGCTGCCGGAGGATAAAGCCGCTTATATAGAGCGATTAACGGCGGAGCCGGATAAGTCGGTTGCCTTTGTGGGCGATGGGATGAACGATGCGCCGGTACTGGCTTTAAGTGATGTCGGTATTGCGATGGGTGGATTGGGATCGGATGCGGCCATCGAGAGCGCGGACGTGGTTATCCAAACGGACCAGCCCTCTAAAGTAGCGGAAGCTATTTCTATCGGACGTGCTACCCGGAATATCGTCCGTCAGAATATCGTGGGATCTATTGGCGTGAAGGTGATAGTCCTTGTGGCGGGAGCCTTCGGTTTTGCCACGCTTTGGGAAGCTGTTTTCGCGGATGTAGGCGTATCTTTGCTGGCGGTTCTTAATTCGATCCGTATACTAAAACGTTGAGAAGTGAAGAATTTCGAGATCGCTTTCATCGCATACTCATCTCTTTTTCGTACCTTTGCCCCTTAATCCAGTAGAAAATAATATAAATACACATACGAATTATGTTTGAGAACTTAAGCGAAAGGTTAGACAGATCGTTTAAACTGTTGAAGGGCGAAGGCAAGATTACCGAGATCAATGTGGCGGAAACATTGAAGGATGTGCGTAAAGCGTTGTTGGATGCCGACGTCAATTATAAGGTTGCCAAGAGTTTTACGGATACGGTAAAAGAGAAGGCTTTAGGACAGAACGTGCTTACATCGGTTAAGCCTAGTCAGTTGATGGTTAAGATTGTTCACGATGAGTTGGCCAGCTTGATGGGCGGCACGGCGGTTGACGTGAATTTGCAGGGAAATCCCGCCATTATATTGATGTCCGGTTTGCAAGGTTCGGGTAAGACTACTTTCACAGGTAAACTAGCGTCTTTATTAAAGACCAAGAAAAATAAGAAACCATTATTAGCCGCTTGCGACGTGTATCGTCCGGCAGCTATCGAGCAGTTGCGTGTAGTCGGAGAGCAGGTCGGTGTTCCGGTATACATGGAATTGGAGAATAAGAATCCGGTGGAGATCGCTATGAACGCTATCCGCGAGGCACGGGCTAAAGGCAATGACGTCGTGATCGTGGATACCGCCGGTCGTTTGGCTATCGATGAGCAGATGATGAACGAGATCGCCGCTATCAAGAGCGCTATCCAGCCGGATGAGACCTTGTTCGTGGTAGATGCCATGACGGGTCAGGATGCCGTGAATACCGCGAGGGAATTTAATGAGCGGCTGAACTTCGACGGCGTCGTACTTACGAAGTTGGATGGTGATACCCGTGGTGGTGCCGCTTTGTCGATCCGTACGGTTGTTGATAAGCCGATTAAGTTTGTCGGTACGGGCGAGAAGATGGATGCCTTGGATATTTTCCACCCTGAACGTATGGCGGATCGAATCTTAGGCATGGGTGATATCGTGTCTTTGGTGGAACGTGCGCAAGAGCAATATGACGAGGAAGAAGCGAAACGTTTGCAGAAGAAGATCGCTAAGAACCAGTTCGATTTTAACGACTTTATCTCCCAGATCCAACAGATCAAGAAGATGGGTAACTTGAAAGAGTTGGCATCCATGATCCCGGGTGTAGGAAAGGCATTGAAAGATGTGGATATCGATGATAACGCGTTCAAGAGTATCGAGGCTATCATTTATTCGATGACTCCGGATGAGCGCAGCAACCCGGCTATCTTGAATGGCTCACGCCGTCAGCGTATCGCTAAAGGTAGCGGTACGAGCATCCAAGAGGTGAACAAGCTGATCAAGCAATTTGATGAGACCCGTAAGATGATGCGTATGCTTACTTCTGCGAAGTCGGGGAAGATGAAGCTACCTTCGATGAAGCCCTCGTTCAGACGTTAATTAACAGGAGACAATCAATAATATGGAAGAACAACATTATCAATTGCTGGATGGTAAGGCCGTTTCCGCTCAGATGAAGAAGGAGATGGCTGAGGAGGTAGCCCAGATCAAGGCTGCCGGAGGTAAGATCCCTCACTTGGCTGCTATTTTGGTGGGCCATGACGGTGGTAGCGAGACTTATGTGGCTAGTAAAGTCAAGACTTGTCAGGAGATTGGTTTTAAGTCTACCTTAATTCGCTTTGAGGAGGATGTTACGGAGGAAGAATTGCTTCGTAAGGTCGATGAGTTAAATAATGATCCGGATGTGGATGGTTTTATCGTACAGCTTCCGCTTCCGAAACATATATCCGAGCAGAAGGTGATCGAGGCGATCGATTATCGTAAAGACGTGGACGGTTTCCATCCGATTAACGTGGGACGTATGTCTATCGGTTTGCCTTGTTTCGTATCGGCTACGCCTGCCGGTATCTTGGAATTATTGAAGCGTTATCATATCGAGACGCAAGGAAAGCATTGCGTGGTTTTGGGACGCAGCAATATTGTCGGCAAGCCGATGGCTACCTTGATGATGCAGAAATCTTATCCGGGCGATTGTACGGTGACCGTATGCCATAGCCGTTCTAAGAACTTGAAGGAGATGTGCCTGTCTGCTGATATTATTATCGTGGCTTTAGGTGTTCCTGAATTCTTGAAAGGGGATATGGTGAAGGAAGGCGCCGTGATCGTTGACGTGGGAACAACCCGTATGCCAAGCAGCGTAACCAAGAGCGGATTTAAGTTAACGGGAGATGTCTTGTTTAACGAGGTCGCTCCTAAATGTTCCTATATCACTCCGGTTCCGGGTGGCGTAGGGCCTATGACAATCATTTCTTTGATGCGTAACACATTGTTAGCGGGAAAGAAAGCGATCTATAAGTAAGTGGATGGATAAAAAAGTTCGCAAAAGGTTTGTGTAATCAGAATTTATACCTATCTTTGCGCCGTCTTAAAGGGAGAATCCTTTGAAAGGCGGATATGGTGAGAGTAGCTCAGTTGGTTAGAGCATCGGATTGTGGTTCCGAGGGTCGTGGGTTCGAGCCCCATCTTTCACCCATTGTGGTTTTTTAGATAAAAATCTTGTTATGAATAAAACAAGGTTTTATGAACCAAGGCGTCTGTGAAGAATGAAAGGTTTTTTTATATGGTGAGAGTAGCTCAGTTGGTTAGAGCATCGGATTGTGGTTCCGAGGGTCGTGGGTTCGAGCCCCATCTTTCACCCTAGAATGAGAAAAGGATATGTCTATTAGGGCATATCCTTTTTCTATTTCTTATAATGGGCATTGTAAGTCTTTTATGATGCCCATCATAAGGAGCTTACAATAGGCATTGTAAACTCCTTATAATAGCGATCGTGCTGACCTACTCTTCGGTATATAAACCTTCTCTTGATAATTGCTTATCCAGATTCGCTACACCGAGGGCTATGATAGCGGTAACAGTAGCCGTATGTTCTTGGTATTCGGGGATGTTCTTTGTGTATAAATCCCGTTCCGTATGCCAGATTTCGCCGTAATCAAAATCATATCCTTTGAAATCCTCTGTGGTGAAACCTAATGTGGGGACACCTTCGATGGCGAAAACTGATGCGTCTGTTCCCCCCATGCGTGTCGGGCGTTTACGGGGTTCACGAACTTTTACCTCGAAAGGATAGTCCGGACGGATTTTTTGGATGGGTTCGCTGATCTTCACGAAATCATCATACATGGCTTGAGGGACGGAGATACCGACAGGAGGTTCCGGGCCACCGTCACGATTGAACAAATTAGCGATTTTGGGTAATTTATCCTTATGCGCTTTCACCCAAGCTTGTGCTCCTAATAAGCCAAATTCCTCACCGGCGAATCCGATAAATAAGATCGTGCGCTTAGGCTTGGCTCCGGATTTGGCGATCATGCGAGCGGCTTCCATCATCGGTCCGATTCCAGTACCGCAATCGATGCCTCCGGTAGCCACGTCGAAAGCATCTAGGTGACCGCTGATAATAACATATTCGTCCGGGTATTTGCTGCCTTTGATAGACGCTACGACATTATGGTATTTAACCGGGCCTAATTTAAAATGATTACGAATATCGAACTCTAGTTCGAATGTACGTCTCTCTTTCACCATTTGTTCGATGATCGCGAATTGATGCTCGTCTAATTTGATATCCGGAAGTTCCGGCAGATTGTCGAAGTTCGTATTCGGGTCGTTCATCATTTTCCGGTCGTATAACGCACGGATAGGTACGGTGGAGGATTGGATAAAACCTAAAGCTCCGGCCTCGCACATTTCCTTATAATATAATCCGGGGAATTCTTTATAAGGCAACATCTCGTTTTTCTCCCCGTTTTCCCAGTTGCGGCGTCTTAGATCATTGTTTTTCTTCATGATCTCGTTGTTCTCTTTCTTGATCTCCGCACGGATGGAATCTCCCGAGGCGGAGCGGTCGATAGGCCAACCTACATTTTTCCCTGAGATAAGAACCCAAGCACCATTCAATCTTCCTTTGATTTGCTGGAACTCCTCGTCGTTACGAGGCTCCATCACCGCATGCCCACGTTGCACGCCTTTCGTTCCGGAAGTGTAGGAAGGGGTGGCGAAATGCAGGATCATTCCGTTGTCGCTCAACAAGCGTCCGAACCAAGGTCCTCGATTAAAGCCGACAGGGACGGTACCGGCCTCTTCTAATTGGACATCGAGTCCCCAACTCTTAAACTCACGCACCATCCACTCGGCGGCGTTCTCATAAGCGTCGGAACCTATTAAACGTCCGCCAAAGCGGTTCGTAAGGATATCCAGCTGATGCATCACTTGATTATCGTTCTGACCCATCTCGATGATTTTTTTTACGGCAGCGTCCTGAGCTGGTACAGGGGAGACTGTCATGCAGGCTAATGCCGCACAAACAAGTAAGATTTTTCTCATAAAGTAGTGTTTATTTCATTGATATGACTGTTTATTATTCAGTGTATGCAAATAAAGGAATAAATTTTGACTTATTGCAAATGAAATGGCAGTTTCTTTTATAACTTTGCGGAGTAAACAGATGGCGAATGAAAACAATGCGTAGCTTGAAGTGGTTAAGACCCCTCTTGGTAGTACTCTTTATGAGTTACTACGTGGGTGGCACGGCCTTTACCCATACGCATCATTTCCTAAACTATAGTATCACTCACTCTCATCCCTATCTGCCGGGAGCCGACGGCTTGCCTCATCATGAGCATAGTACGGTAGCGTTTAATACGATTGAAGAGCTGACCGAATTGTGTATGGAGTTAATTCCGTACTTACCTTTAGTTATGGCTTGGGCGCTTTTGATGGTAGTGCTCGTCTTTCTAAAGAAAGAGGTTGTCTTGCGTCTTGTGCGGCGTGGCGAATCCCGTGCGCCTCCCTCGTTTGGTATAGTAATTTGAATCAAGCATTAGAATCACTTTTTATACTAAACATTTTACGCATCTTATATGAAATCTATATTTTTACTATTGCTTCCAGCGATAGTACTATGCTCTTGCCATACCCAAAAGCAAGAGGATGAGTCTGCGCATGCCGTAACACTCAAAGGGGATATTATACATATCGGTTCCGAATCTCCTGTTTTATCCAAGTTGACAAAGGAAATGGTTAAACGGGAACCTTACCGTATGGAGTTTACCACCTCGGGGGTCGTACAGGCGATTCCTTCTAATTATGCGGAGGTGGCTTCACCGGTAAGCGGGCGAATTACGAAATCGTTCGTTCGCTTAGGGCAGAAAGTGGCCCCGGGTAGTCCGATCTTCGAGATTAGCGCTCCCGCTGTTTATGAGGCGGGGAAATCTTATTACCAAGCTCGCCAAGAGATGGAACTGGCCTTGAAAAGCTTGAATCGGGAGAAAGACTTGATGAAAAACAAGGTTGGTGTCCAAAAGGAATTGGAAGAGGCCGAGGTGAATTACGAGTTAAAGAAAAAAGACTATGAGAATATGGTAGCCGCATTGAAAGTCTTTCAGATTAATCCGGATGAAATGGCTTTGGGGCAACCATTGATCGTTCGCTCGCCTATAGCCGGTGAGGTCGTGAAAGATCGGATCGTAATCGGGCAATATATGAAAGAGGACGCCGAGCCTGTAGCTGTCATCGCCGATTTGAGAAAGGTATGGGTGGTCGCCCATGTAAAAGAGAAGGATTTGAGTTTAATACAGGCTTTGGATGAGGTGGAAATTCGGTTGGTAGCCATGCCGGATAAACCGATATCGGGAAAGATTTATCATATCAGCGAGATGCTGGACCCCGATACCCGTTCGGTGGAGGTCTTGATCGAGTGCGATAACAGTACCCGTTTGATGAAACCGGAGATGTACGGCACGGTCAAGTTGAGCGACCGTGAGGCGGAGGTGATTCGTATACCTACTTCCGCTATCTTGCAGGAAGAGGAGAATATGTACGTATTGGTGGAATTGGGGAATAACGATTACCGGAAACAAAAGATTGAGACCGGCCTTACTGAAGATGGCAAGACGGTGGTTTTATCCGGCTTGAACGTAGGTGACGAGATCGTAGCTACGGGAGCGTTTTATTTACTTGACGCACGCTAACGGATTATGAAAAGGATTATTTACTTGGCGATACATCGGCGAGGACTGATGTTCGTGTTATTTCTGTTCTTAGCGATCGTTGGTTATTATTCTTGGACGCGGTTGGCGATAGATGCTTATCCGGATATCGCCGATACCACCGTGCAAGTCGTGACGCAGGTTCCCGGATTGGCCGCCGAGGAGATCGAGCAACAAATCAGTATTCCGATCGAGCGGGCTATGAATGGTCTGCCGGGATTAAACGTAATGCGTAGCAAGAATACGTTTGGTTTATCTACGGTCGTATTGGTTTTTGATGATGGTATTGAGGATTATTGGGCCCGGCAACGTGTACAAGAGCGGTTGGTAGACGTGGAGCTTCCTTATAATGCGGTTCCCGGCTTAAATCCTTTGACTTCGCCGACGGGAGAGATCTTTCGTTATGTGGTGGAAAGTGACCGTTTAGACTTGAGGGAGTTGACCGATTTGCATAAATGGGTAATTATTCCGAGACTGAAACAGGTTACGGGTGTAGCGGATGTAAGTAATTACGGCGGTATCACTACCCAATATCAGATCGAGGTGAACCCTTATAAGATGGAGCAATACGACATTACCTTAGGGGATATTACGGAAAAGATAGAGAAGAATAACGTGAACGCCGGTGGTAGTATGTTAAGCCGGGGGGATTTGAGTTATGTGATCCGTGGAATCGGTCTGGTTAAGGACTTGGAAGACTTGGGACATATCGTGATCAAGACCGTGAATGGTGTCCCGGTCTACTTGAATGATATCGGTAAACTGAAATACGGAAACTTGGAGCGTAAGGGCGTTTTAGGTTTTACGGATGATACCCGTGATTATTCCGATGGCGTGGAAGGTATCGTGCAAATGCTCAGGGGGGAGAATCCGTCCCGGGTGTTGGATGATGTGCATAAGGCGGTAGACGAACTAAATAACGAGACACTTCCCGAGGGAACCCGTATCCATCCGTTTATGGATCGTACGGATTTGGTTAATACGACCTTGCATACTGTATCGCATACGTTGTTCGAGGGTATGGTACTGGTTGTCTTAGTACTGATCTTATTCTTGGGGAGTTGGCGTGGCGCTTTGTTGGTGGCCTTAACCATTCCCTTGTCTCTATTGATTGCCTTTATCTTGATGCATGTTACGAATATTCCTGCGAACCTACTATCCTTAGGCGCTATAGACTTCGGTATTTTGGTAGACGGAGCGATCGTGATGATGGAGACGGTCTTGAAGAAAAGGGAACGGCATCCGGATGAGGTATTGACGGAAGATTCGATCTTGCGCCGTACGACTGAGGTGGCTCGCCCGATCTTTTTCTCTACATTAATTATTATAACGGCCTATCTTCCTTTGTTCGCTTTTGAGCATATTGAGAAAAAATTGTTTACGCCGATGGCTTATACCGTAGGGTACGCTTTGCTGGGCGCTTTGTGCGTGGCCTTGTTCTTGATTCCGGGATTGGCCTTTTATGCGTATCGTAAGCCGGGAAAGATTTACCATAATCGTTGGTTGGAGAAACTTTCCACGGCTTATCATTCACAAATTGTCCGATTGATGGAGAAGCCAAGACGGGTTATTGTACCGTTACTGGCGATATTGCTGGGAGCGGGGATTTTAAGTTATACCGTAGGAAAAGACTTCTTGCCTCCGTTGGATGAGGGGGCGATCTGGATACAGGTACAGCTTCCTCCGGGTATTTCCATTGAGAAATCTAAGGAGATGGGGGCGGAGCTTCGGAAGACTTTGAAAGAGTTTAAGGAAGTCTCATATGTAATGACCCAAGTAGGTCGCGATGATGAGGGGGCGGAAGCGTTCTCACTCTCCCATGTGGAGTGCGGCGTGGGATTGAAGCCCTATAGTACATGGGAGTTCGGTAAGACGAAAGCGGATTTGATCGAGGAGATGGCAGCTAAGTTGGAGACTATGCCCGGCTACTCGGTCGGTTTTTCACAGCCGATCATCGATATGGTGATGGATCAGATCGCCGGGGCTCATAGTGATTTGGCGTTGAAGATCTATAGCGATGATATTACGGAAAGTCGCCATATCGCAGATCAAGTCGCTAATGTGTTGAAGGAAATACCGGGTGCTGCCGACGTAGCGGTAGATCAAGAGCCTCCGTTGCCGCAATTGCAGATTATCGCGGATCGTGCCCGTATCGCCCAGTATGGCTTGAACGTATCGGATGTGGCTGATTTGATTGAGTTAGCGATCGGTGGAGCCTCTATTTCCCAGATATTTGTCGGAAGTAAAAGTTATGACGTGATTTGTCGTTTCGATGACGCTAGCCGCAATTCTCCCGAACGTATCGGTAATCTATTGCTGACTACCGGTTCCGGAACGAAGATTCCTCTTTCGCAAGTAGCGGAGATTAAGATGACAACCGGTGCCAGTACGATTACCCGTGAGATGAATAAGCGGCACTTGACGGTACGGGTTAATTTACGTGGCGTGGACTTGACGGCGTTCTTGAATAATGCGAATGCGTTGATTGATAAAGAGGTGAAATACGATCATGATTCCGTGCATTTGAAATGGGCCGGACAGTTCGAGAACCAGCATCGTGCGTATGCCCGTTTGGGGGCTGTGGTTCCTTTGGCGTTGGGACTGATGCTGCTTCTGTTGTTTGCGGCTTGCGGTAAATTCCGGCAGGCGGCTTTAATGATGAGTGTCGTTCCCTTGGCTTTGTTTGGTGGTATGTTGGCGTTGAATGTGCGGGGAATGACATTGAATGTTTCCTCGGCGGTTGGTTTTATTGCCTTGGTCGGTGTCGCTATCCAAAATGGCGTGATCATGATTTCCCATATCAATAACTTACGTACAAGGGAACGAGATTTGAAAGATGCGGTGATAACGGGAACTAAGCACCGTTTCCGTCCGATCTTGATGACGGCTACGGTTGCGGTCTTGGGATTGCTTCCTGCCTCTGTTAGTACAGGTATCGGTTCGGACGTGCAGCGTCCCTTAGCTACGGTAATCGTTTACGGGCTTTTATTTGCTACGGTTATTACGCTTTATGTACTTCCCGCTTTATACTATATGATCGAGAAACATTATGAGGGGAAGGATTTGACGCCGGTATCGGAGGAAAAAGAGCTGCACGCTTAATCCGGAGGTGGAATTAAAAAGATATACTATGTTTAGATTAGAAGATATGAAGAAATATATAATCCTGTCGTTACTCTGCGGATGCTTATCCGTGAATGCCCAGACCATGGTTCCGCTTACGTATCGGCAATATATGGAGCGGGTTGCGGAAGGCAACCTTGAGTATGCGTCGGAGAAATTGAATGTGCCGGCCGCTAAGGCTGAGGTAACGGCGGCAAAGGTGTTTAACGATCCGAACCTTTCCGTGTCTTATTTCAATAATGAGAATAATTCCTTGCAAATGGGAGAAGGTGTTGAAGTAGAACTGAGCAAAACTTTCTCTTTTGGAAAACGGGGTGCGAATATCTCATTGGCACGTAGCGAGAGTGAGTTGACCGAGGCTTTGTTGGCCGATTATTTCCGGAATCTCCGGGCAGACGCTACGATTGCTTATATGGAAGCCTTGAAGCAACATGAGTTGTATAAGGTAAAGGAGAATGCCTATGAGAATATCCGGACATTGGCGGAGAGCGACAGTATCCGTTTCTCATTGGGGCAAATCCGTGAGGTGGATGCTACGCAGAGCCGGGTAGAGGCCGGGGTCTTACGAAACGAGTTGCTGCAAGCCGGAGCGGAATTAAAGAATGCTTTCTCGAACTTAAACTTCTTGACGGGGACTTTCAGTACGGATACTTTATTTCACCCAGAGGCTGAGTTACGTACGGAGCCTCGGGATTTTATCCTTGCCGACTTAATCACGGCGGCAAGCGAGGGGCGTACGGATTTGGTAGCCGCCTTAAAAAACAAGGAAGTGGCCGCTAGAGCCTTGAAAGTAGCTCGCCGGGAGCGGAATATGGATGTGGATTTGTCTATCGCAGTAAGCCGTAACGCCCGGGTTTATAATGAGGAAGCCCCGGCACCTCCTTTTACCGGAGTGACGGCAGGTATCGCTGTTCCTTTGAAATTCTCTAATTTCAATAAGGGGACGGTTCGTGCCGCTCGTTATCGGGAGCAACAAGCGGAAGCGCAATATAAGCAGGCTCTTTTGCAAGTGCAGACGGAGGTGATGCAGGCATATCGCAATTATCAATCTTTCGCCGAGCAAGTCAATCATTATCAGGATGGGCTTTTAAGGCAAGCCCGTGAGGTGATGGATGGCAAGATTTACAGCTATAATAGGGGGGAAGTCTCTTTGTTGGAAGTCTTGGACGCCCAGCGTACTTACGATGAAGTACAAGCTCAGTATATTGAGACGCTGTTTAATTACAGCTCAGCCTTGGTCGAATTAGAATGTTCGGCGGGTATTTGGGATATTGAGATTTGATTTGCGCTATAATTCAGAAAAGTAACAAGGGATAAATTGTAAGACGCTTACATTTCTATCCCTTGTTATTTTATCTGAATAAATCCATCAGTTTATCCGGTGATTGCCTAGTATCGAATATCTGATATTTCAGTAAATGATTCTTCTGCATGTTTAGACCATTGGATTTCTTTTACCATGAAGCCAACTTTTTTTGTAGTTTTTTCTTCAGCGCTTTTTGCGTACAATAATCCCCATTGTTGAAATCTACTTCAGATTCAGCTATCTTACAAGTTAATTCAGCCTCGTCTGGTGCCCAAGGATAAAGACTCTCCTTTTGCTTGGCAAGGCATAGACGTTTTATATAGGTCTCCACTTTCGATAATCTTTCCTCATCCATGCCTTTTATCAAGTCATAGAGATATTTTTTCCGTAAATTTAATTCCATCGTTGTCATAAGATTTGTTTTTTAGGTTTCTTAAACTAGACAAAGATAGCGTATATATTTGGATATTATGTATTTTTGCATCTAAAAAATGAGCGCATGATATTCTACTTTACAGGGACAGGAAACTCCCGTTGGGTTGCGGAAGCGTTAGGAACGGCTTTCGATGAGCCGTTGGTTTCCATTGCCGATGCGTTGAATGAGGGTAAGGATGAGAATGTTTATCCATTGAGGGAGAGGGAGAAAGTGTTTTTTGTGTTTCCTGTCCATTCTTGGGGGCCGGCTGTATTGGTGTCCCGTTTTATTTCCCGGTTGATCCTGTCTGGATATAAAGGGCAAGAGGTTTATTTCGTCTGTACTTGTGGTGATGATTGTGGATATACGGATCGGATCATGCGGAGCACCTTGGCGAGACGGGGAATTACCTTAACCGGAGGATTCTCTATACAAATGCCGAACAATTATATCTTAATGCCCGGCTTCGACGTGGATAGTAAGGAGGTAGAGACTGAAAAACTGAAAAAAGCACCGGAACGTGTAGACGAGATCGTAGAGGCGATCCGGCAGAAGAAAAATCCCTCTTTGTATTGTGCGGGAAGTGCCCCTCTTTTGAAGAGCTATATGGTCTATCCGTTATTTACTCACTTTGCGATAGGCAGTAGCCGATTTTATGCTACGGATACCTGTATCTCTTGCGGTATCTGTGCGAAGGTCTGTCCGACCGGTACGATTTCCCTGTCGGGTGACGGAAAACCGGAATGGGCTGATACTTGCGTTCAGTGCGTTGCCTGTATTCATCGTTGTCCGGTGCGTGCGATAGAATATGGGACGATCTCGTTGAAAAAGGGACGTTATCATCACCCAGAGTTTAAGTAATCAATAAATAGAATAGAGAAATGAAGCAATTTTGTATGATGGCGCTTGTCGGCCTTTTGGTGGTTGGTTGCCAAGAAGTTCCAAAAGGATATGTTATCAATGGTGAGGTAGAGAATATGCCCGACGGTAAAATTTACTTGAAGTCATTCCGTAATAAAATGTTCTTTGATGTGGATACGGCAGAGGTAAAAGACGGGAAATTCACCTTTAAGGGTGCGGTAGATCAGCCTTTACTATTCGGTTTGGCAACCGAGAGCATGAACTATCCGGTTCAACTTTTCTTGGAGAATACGGATATGAATGTCAAGATCGGGAATGACGGGGAGACCATCACCGTACGGAACTCGCCGGTGAATGATGTCTTTCAAGAAAATGCGGAGAAGGTATTTGAGGAAGGGTATGATATTGACAGTTTGATTTCGAAATATCCGAATTCTCCGGCGGCGGCGTTCTATCTATATCGTTATTTTACCTACCAATTATCTTTGGATGATTTGAAGGCGACTCGTGCGAAGATTTCCCCGGCATTGGCGAATAGTCCTTATGTGAAGGACTTGGACGGTATTATCAAACAATTAGAACACGTACAGATCGGACAAGTCGCTCCGGAGTTTTCCTTGCCGGATACTGCAGGAGTTTCTGTGTCATTGTCGGACTTTAGGGGAAAATATGTGTTATTGGATTTTTGGGCCTCTTGGTGTCCCCCGTGTCGCAAGGAAAACCCTAACGTGGTAAATGCCTTCCAGCAATATAAGGATAAGAACTTTACGATCGTAGGTATATCCTTGGACAAGGATAAGGCTAAATGGCAGAAAGCGATCGCAGACGATCATCTGACTTGGGCTCACGTTTCCGACTTGAAATATTGGGATTCTGAGATCCCTGCTCTTTATGGGGTACGAGGTATTCCGGCAAATGTGTTATTGGATCCGAATGGGGTGATCATCGCCAAGAATATCACTGGAGAAGACTTACAGAATACCTTGAAGGAAGTGATTAAATAAGGATACGTTACTGCAAAGCCGCCTTGCAGTAGTGCTGCAAAGCCGTTGCAGTAGTATAAACAAAGGGAGTGTATTGGATTAAGCCTAATACACTCCCTTTGTTATGGATAAGTTATGACTTTTCTTTATTTAAGCGGAATAAGGGTAAAGCCCCAGTTGTATTCCCGGTTTGCGGGTAATGTATAAGCTGGTTCCGGACGTGAACCCCAGCTATCATAACCTGCTACACCTTGTTGTTTCAAGTCGACGCAAACCTCAACGAAGTCGCGAGGCGTGATATCGTTGATATGATGCTGGCGACGTAATACGTTCTTTGCTGCGGCTTCATCATGATTCGCTACTTGCTCTGGTGTGAAATTACTCCATTGACGGGATAGGCCAGTCGCTTCCTCGTCATCGAAATCCTCTATGGAATTACGCAAAGCGTTAAATCCAATCGTATTATCCGCTTGGATCAACAAGCCTTTCTTGCCGGTACTAAGTGATACCCAACGAGTGTCGGTATGATGACCGTTTTCCTGCGGGCGTACATATGGGAAATATAATTCCTCGGCTGTAGATTTATATAAGCCGACCATACTACCGGCGTTTCTATCCAAGTAGTTCTCAGCAGGTCCTCGTCCGAAATATTCCACTTGATTCATGCTTGCCGGTAAGCGGAAGCGAACACCGATACGGGGAACATTCAATTTGGAAGCCTCTTTACGGGCGGCGTCACGTCCCGGAGTGAAAGTTGCCGTGCGAGTAGATTCCGATACCTCGGTTTGGGCGGCATCCATATCCGTGGATGTGAAACGGGCGGCCACATTTACAGCTCCGCTTGGATAGATCGTATAATTAACAATGTATAGATTTCCTGCCGGCAATAAATAGTTCACGTTAACCACGGCGTTATTGCCATCCATAGTGACGGTAGCGTCTGTTACGTTGAAGTTCTTGCTGCTTTCCTTCCAGACTTGCAAGCGTTTTGGCATACCGTTTCCGTAATCGTTATCGGTCGGCGCACGCCAGAAGTTCGGTTGGATACCGAAACCCTCGCTGAAATATTCCGTACCATCTACTTTATAAGAAGTAACGATTCCTGTCTTCCTGTTAAACACGAAGTTTACCTTTGAGGAGGATGCCGATAAGTTATCTCCATTGGTTGAAACCGTTAATTTAGGGCCGCTGATCTTAAACGCCTTCTTGGGGCTTTCGATCGGTAAGCGGAATTGATCGCAAGCGATTTCGTGTCCGATAGGGATTAACGGCTCTTTTTCTACGGTCGTTACGTTGAAGTTTACGAAATATTCCGTACCGGCTTGTGGCTTTAAGTTGCCTACGGGAACCGTAAATTCCTTAGAAGCTTGGGGTTCTATGTCCAAAGAGACTTTACCGGAGCGTACAACTTTATTATTGGCTGTTACGCTATAGTGGACCATATATTTCTTTAGGTTCGTGAAATAAAAACGGTTCGTGACGCGGAATAAACCGTTCGCTAAATCGATCGCCTCAAACCCGATATTTTGATGGGCGTATTTAACCTCTGCCATAGCGGGATGCGGGGTACGATCCGGGTTTACTATACCGTTGCAAAGGAAGTTTCCGTCACTAGGGGCGTTTACTCCATAGTCACCACCATAGGTATAATATTCACGTCCATTCTTATCTTTTTCCAAGATACCTTGGTCCACCCAGTCCCAGATGAATCCGCCTTGCAGGTTCGGGTATTTATAGATAGCTTTCCATTGATCCCATAAGTTGCCGGAAGAGTTTCCCATCGCATGTGAATACTCCGAAGGAGCTACCGGACGATCACTACCCTTACGCCCGATTTCCTCTAGCCATTCAGCGCTCGGGTATTGAGGTACGTACATATCCGTATTCCATTCCCAAAGGGCACGTTCATAGTTCACCGGACGATTCATGCTATTTATTTCCTTGTCTTTCAGATATAAATAAGTTTGATAGAAGTTGTATCCGTTTCCAGCCTCGTTTCCGAGTGACCAGAAAGTAACGCTCGGATAATTCTTGTTTCGTTCGTACATATTCATCGTACGGTCCATATGCGGGATCAGCCATTCCGGATTATTACCCAAAGTGCCGCCTTTTTTCAGGCTGTAATACATACCGTGAGACTCGATATTCGCCTCATCGTAAACATACAATCCGTATTCGTCGCAGAGTTCATAGAATTTACGGTCTTGCGGATAGTGGCATAGGCGGACAGCGTTGATATTGTTTTGCTTCATCAGCTCGAAATCCTTACGCATGAGTTCCTCGGTTACGTAATGTCCGGTTTCCGGGTTATGCTCATGGATATTGACTCCCTTGAACTTCACCGGTTGTCCGTTGAATAATAAGACCGTATAAGGTTTTCCGTTTTCCGCTACTTGGTCGATTTGCTTCATCTCGAACCGGCGGAAACCAACATTGAATGGAACTACCTCGATTACCTTACCCTCTTCTTTTATCGTCATCAATAATTTGTATAGATTCGGATGCTCGGCGCTCCAAGGGGCTACGTTCTTTAAATCATACTCGAAAGATGCTGTTTGAGGACTTGCGGGACTTACCCATATATCATTAGCCTCGGAGGTCACAAGATTACCTTTTGCGTCCAAAAGCTCATATCCGACATTTAAGTTTTTTGTTTCTTGGGTATGATTCTTTAAGTCTACCGCCAGTTTGAAGATTCCGTTCGTATACGTATCGTCCAAGGTTGAGACGACACGGAAATCTTGAATACTGGCCTTGGGTTGAGACCAAAGGAATACGTCACGTTCGATACCGCTCATTCTCCAGAAATCCTGACATTCCAAATAAGAACCGGTGCTCCAACGGAATATCTTTAATGTAAGCACATTCTTTCCGGGTTGCAGGTATTTATTGATCAGGAACTCGGCGGGATTTTTGGAATCCTCGCTATAACCCACTTCTTTCCCGTTTAAATATACGTAAAGGCCGGATTTAGCTCCGCCGATGTGTAAATAAATATCCCGGTTATCCCAACTTGCGGGTATCTCGATGTCTCTGCGGTATACGCCAACCGGATTCGCTTCCGGCAATAACGGAGGTTGGGGATTTCTTGGTTTAAACTCGTAACCATGATTCGTATAAATGGCTACGCCATGTCCTTGTACTTCCCAGTTTCCGGGAACGGTTATATCATCCCATGAAGAGGTATTAACGGAAGGATCTGTGATATTTTGAGGAAGATCTTTGTAAGAGTCGACAAAGAAAAATTTCCAAGTACCGTTTAATAGGGAATAGTACGGGCTTTTCTCAAATCGAGAGGTGAGGGCGGTTTCCCGGTCCGCATAACTCATGAAGGAGCTTCTGGGTTTTTCCTTGTTTACGGCTACGACTTGAATGTCTTGCCAATAAGGTTTTACGGGTTGGGGTGAAGAACCGTCCGCATAAGCCATTCCGGAAATAAGGCAACCTAATGCTCCGGAAAGCATCATTTTTTTGATAGAGTTCATATTCATCGTATTTTATTTAGATTAGCACTGGGGAATTGAAAATTGAGAATTGAGAATTGAAAATTAGAAGTGACTCTACGTAATTTTCAATTCTCAATTTTCAATTATTTAGCTGCATAGTAAGAATATCCGTTAGCTACTTGCTGGAATGCTAAAACCCCAGATTGGCTTAACTCGACATTCATTTCTTTTCCGTCCGGTAGGTACATGACAACTTCGTCATTGCCATTGAATTTTAACAATTTTGTGCTTTCACCGTCAGCCTCTACATTCCAGCTTTGATCTGCTTCGTTGAAAACTAAGTCAAGCGCTTTCTCGTCGCCTTCCTTTTGGATATGGTATCCGTCAACTTTTGTTTCTACGGTATAAACGCCGTCTTTACCATCGATTGTTTTAACGTTACCTACATCTGCTACAGGATTACTTCCGCTCCAAAATTCGATAGAGTTGATCACAAGGACATCAGCCAAAGCGGAAATCTCGTAAACCGGGACAATCCAGAAAGCAATGAACACTAGCTCATTAACAAACTTACTGTCGATGCTTCTATTCCACGTTAAAAGTTTGTTTGTTAAACCAAAAGATCCTATACAGGACGAAAATAGGATACTACTTGCCACCGTAGTCGCTAGTAATAAAGTTAAGCTTTTCTTTTTCATAATTTAATAATTAGTTATTACAAGGGACGAAGATAACAACTTTTTCATGATAAATAGTGGTTATAAAGGAATAAATGGAATAAGTGCCTTAATATTAATCAAGCTTCTATTAAGTACGTAGTTCTGGCGGAACTCCGTTTATTACTCATATACACTAACTTCATGTTTGAATTTCAAACCATATACCTCTTTGATGTCCATAGCTCCATACTAAAAAAGATTATGGTTGGAAAGATTGTTTGTTAAATATTTTAATAACTAGGTGGTGTTGTTTTAGATTCGTATGCGAAAAATTAGTCTTTTTTGTTTTATAATTAAAAATAGTGCTATATTTGCTGCGTCTAATGATTATAAGTTCCGCCAGAACGATGAAGAAGTGCTTTCATGGTAGTTAACCGAGGATTTATAATTATACATTAATGATTTAGAAGAGTGAATATTATAAGAAACGAGATCTAAAATAGTATGCCTTAAGTCTTATAATAGTAACAGCTATTTAATAAACAAAAAACGATTCTTATGTTGAAAATTGTAAGACCTGTCAGTTTTGTTCTATTGTCTGCAGCGTTTTGTTCCGGAGGTGTGGTTCATGCTTCTGATCGTGCGGCGATAACTCCGAGGGTAGGTATTTCCCAGCAAGAAGGTAGTTTGAAGGGAACGGTTAGTGACAGTTTTGGCCCTGTGGCCGGAGCGTCAATAGTTGTAAAAGGTACTACGAATGGTACTGTAACCGACATGAATGGTAATTTCGTGTTGGATGTGAAGAATGGGGATGTGATCCAAGTATCCTTTATCGGTTATCTAACTCAAGAATTCAAATATAATGGAGAGCCTTCCATCAATGTGTCCTTGCAGGAAGATACCCAGAAATTAGATGAGGTGATCGTTGTCGGTTATGGTACGCAACAGAAGGCGAACTTGTCGGGAGCGGTAGCCCAATTGGATAGCAAGGAGTTGACAAGCCGTCCTATCTCCAACGTGTCTTCCGGTCTTCAAGGTATGATGCCGGGTGTAACCGTTACCTCGGGTCAAGGCCGTCCGGGACAGGATGGTAGTACGATCCGTATCCGTGGTGTCGGTACTTTGAACTCTGCCAGCCCATATATCTTGATCGATGGTATCGAGAGTGGCTCCATGAATGATATCGATCCGAATGATATTGAGAGTATTTCTGTATTGAAAGACGCTTCTTCCGCCGCTATTTACGGTTCGAAGGCTTCTAATGGTGTTATCTTGATCACGACAAAACGTGGTAAGACGGGTGCTCCTCGTATTTCTTATAACGGATATGTGGGTGCCTCGAAAGCTACTTCCATGATTGATCGTGTCAGCTCAGCCGATTACGCACGTTTGTGGAATCGTTTCGAGCCAGGACGTTATAGTGACGAGGACATCCGGATGTTTGAGGATGGCTCTGATCCTTACGGACATCCTAATACGGACTGGAATGATGAGGCTTATCGGACAGGTTTGTTGCATAAGCACAATGTTAGTATTACAGGAGGTGCGGAGAACGTGAAGTATATGGCTTCGGCCGGATATTTAGGGCAGACGGGTATCCTTCCTAACTCAGATCGTAAACAGTTTAACGGACGTACGAATCTGGATATGCAGTTGACGAAGAAACTGGCTGTTCGGATGAACATGTCTTTTATCAAGAATGACTTCTCGGATCCGAATGCTAGCTATTATGGTGGTTCTTCCGACCAGATTATCCGTCAATTGAATATTATTAGCCCGATGATCCCCGTCAAGGATAAGGATGGCAAATACGGACAAACTAACGATGGTAACCCTATCGCATGGTTGGATTCCGGGCAGACGGTGGATAATTGTAACCAGAATTTTACGGGGGCACTTTCTGTTGATTATGATATTATTGATGGGCTGAAGGCTACTGTGACGGGTGCCTACGTGAACGAGGACCAACGTCATACGGAGCGAGTCCTGAGCATACCGGATGATCCGGCATCTGCGTCTCGTACCACTTCCTTGGTTGAACGTTTCGTGAATTGGAAACGTTATAATTTCGATGCTTTGCTGAATTACAGCAAGAACTTTGGTCAGCATGGCTTGAAAGTGATGGTAGGTTATCATGCGGAGAAGTATGAGGTTAGCAAGAATCAGATGCAGAGGAATAATTTCCCGAGTAATAGCCTGAATGATATGGATGCCGGTGGGGCTTCTACACAAACAAATGATGGTTTGAGCCGAGAGCTTGCCATGCTTTCCTATTTTGGGCGTATTAATTATGATTTTGCGGGAAAATATTTATTAGAGGCAAACTTCCGTGCGGATGCTTCCTCTCGTTTTGCTCCGGGACATCGTTGGGGATATTTCCCTTCTTTCTCCGGTGCTTGGCGTATCAGCGAGGAGGAGTTTATGGAAAGTACGCATGATTGGTTGAGCAGTTTGAAGATTCGTGCTTCTTGGGGTATGTTAGGTAATCAAGACGCCTTAAATAAATCGAATCCTTGGGAGAACCAATATTATCCTTGGATGCAGACTTATAATTTGGATGGTAATTATCCTATGGGAGACAACTTGACGACGGGATATTATCAGAAAGCCTATCGTATCGAGGATTTGTCATGGGAGAAATCTACGACTTGGGGTATTGGCTTGGATGCGGTTATTAATCATGTGACTTTCACGTTTGATTACTATGATCGCAAGACTACGGATATCATCATGGAGGTACCGGTCCCGACTGAGTTTGGCTTGGATCCTTATTTCGATAACGTGGGTTCTATGCGTAACCGAGGTGTCGAGGTACAGCTAGGTTATAACAATAAGTGGAATGACTGGTCATTGAATGTGATGGGAAATATGGCCTATAATAAGAACAAGATCGAGGATTTAGGAGGTGTAGACCGTATGACAAATCCTGATGACGGTGATTTGTGGCGTTTTGTTGGAAAGCCAATCGATTCTTACTATGTATATAAGGCTGATGGCTTTTTCCAATCTGACGCAGAGGCACAGCAATGGATGGATACCTATAAAGGAAAAGACGGCTACCCGTTCGGACAGGATTTCCAAGCCGGTGATTTACGTTATGTAGATACGAATGGAGATGGAAAGCTGGATGCGGATGACCGTGTATTGTCTAAGACTATCAATCCAGTTGTTACATTTGGTTTGAACTTGAATGTAGGCTATAAAGCATTTGACTTGACTTTGAACTTCACCGGTGCGGCTAATGTAGGCCGTGCGTTTACGAAAGAAGCGTTTGGTGAGTTCTCGGGTAGTGCCGGACATCCTTCTACTGCATGGCTGGATAGCTGGACACCGGAAAATACCAATGCAAGTATGCCGCGTGTAGCGGAGTCTAGAAAATCTCCGAGTGAGGCTTCTAACGTGATGTCTGATTTCTGGGTAATTAATACCAGTTACCTGCGTCTGAAGACATTGCAATTGGGATATACGCTTCCAAAGAGTGTGCTGAATGCTATCGGTTTGTCGAATGTACGTGTTTATTATTCTGCGGAGAATTTGTTTACGATAGATTCTATGCCATTGAACGTAGACCCGGAGACTGTTAGTTCCCGTTTGTCTAGCTACCCATTAGTGATGACAAATTCTTTTGGCGTAAATGTGACATTCTAATTAGTTAAGACCATTTAAATAGAAGATTTTATGAAACGATTATCAATATATATGTTGGCGGCTGGTATGGCTGCGTTATCTACTTCGTGTTCGGATTTTCTGGATACGGTGCCTAAGGATCAGTTGGCTCCCTCTACCACATGGCAGACAGAGGCGGATGCGAAGGGCTTCATAGTAGGCTGTTATAAGGATTTGCTAGATGGAAATACGTTGCTTTATCTGGATTGTGGCTCAGATATAGGCTATAATAATTTCCCTTGGGAAGGATTCCGCCCGTGGGGGGATGGGTCATTGTCTAGTTCTAATCCTGGGCAGATCCTTTATGATTACAAGTCGATTCGTAAGGCGAATACATTCTTGGAGAATGTAGACAAGGTGACGTTTTCTAGTGACGCTGTAAAAGCTAATTATGTGGCTCAAGCTAAAGCGATCCGTGCTTATAAGTATTTCTTGATGAATTGGTGGTATGGTGGTGTGCCTATTATTAGTTCTTATTCAAGTGCAGACGAGGCTAAAGTGGAACGCAATACGGAACAAGAGGTACGCGATTATATAGCTAAGGATTTAGACGAGGCCTTAGCTGGGATCGCGGAGGCTCCGGAGGCTCGTGGCTATATCGCTAAAGGTGCTGTTTTAGCTATCAAGATGCGTGAGGCTTTGTATTATGGTGATTGGCAAAAGGCAAAAGACGCAGCTAAGGCAATCATTGATTTGAAGCAGTATGAGTTGGATCCGGATTATACGAATCTTTTTAAGGTATCGGGAGTGGATTCTAAAGAGATAATCCTAGCGGATCAGAATATTGAGACGTTGGACGGATTGGGAACCATCGGGCAAATGTACAATAATGTAGACCAAGGTTGGTCTTCTATCGTCCCGACCCAGAATTTGGTGGATATGTATGAAATGTCTGATGGATTGACGAAAGAAGAGTCGAAGACTTATGACGCAAAGCATCCGTTTGCGAATCGCGACCCTCGTATGGCCATGACCATTTTATATCCGGGACGTGACTGGAGAGGTGATATCTTGAATACTTTAGATGAGAAACTTCAAGATGGTACTGTCAACAAGAACTTCCCGACTTATACAGATAATGCTTCCAAGAGTGCTTTGACTTGGGCGAAATACTTGGATCCGATGGATCAATATGGAGATGTTTGGAGTTCGGGAGCTTGTCCGATCGTATTCCGTTATGCGGAGGTTCTATTGACGTATGCGGAGGCTGCGAATGAGCTGAGCGGTCCTTCTGATGAGATCTATGGTTATTTGAACCAGATCCGCCAGCGTGTAGGAATGGGGGAAGTGGATAAGGCTAAATATGGGACGAAGGATAAACTTCGTGAATTGATCCGTCGTGAGCGTACGGTAGAGTTGGCCGGCGAAGGCTTGCGCCGTGCGGACATCGTCCGTTGGCAGGAAGATGGAAAGATGCTTGCCGAGAAAGTCATGAATGGTGATTTGTTACGTGTTACAGGAACGATTAATTATGGGGAGTCTGAGCCTACTAAACGTGCGGAAATCACGGGTACGGCTGTTATTGAGACTCGCCAGTTCTCTTCTCGTAACCGTTACTTGCCGATTCCTCAAACAAGCATGGATAAGAATCCGAACTTGAAACAGAATCCGGGTTATTAATTTCCTATAAAGATGTTAGATAAAGAAGGGGGAAGGCCGAGAGGTTCTCCCCTTTTTTAGTTACATTTGGCGAATATTGAGATTGTATGTCTCATGTGCTTAAGTATATAAATTGATTCCGTTATGAAAAAGAAACTGATAGTTTTTGCCTGCTTTCTTCTCGTATCCTTGTCTTGTTTGCCGCAGTTGCCTGTACGGTTGAACGAGCGTTCGGTGGTGTTAAATACGTCTACCGGGGCATTAAAAGGGAAGATGGTAACTCCCAATCAGGAGTCCGGTTATCCTGTGGTATTGATCATCCCCGGCTCCGGCCCTACGGATATGGACGGGAACTCCGCCGCCTTGCCGGGTAAGAATAACTCCCTTAAATACTTGGCGGAAGGGCTAGCGGGAAAAGGTATCGCTTCCTTGCGGTATGATAAACGGGGTATCGCCTCCAGCGCCTCAGCGGGAAAGGATGAGTATTCCATGCGTTTCGAGGACGGGATCAAGGACGCACGAGGCTGGATCGATTATTTGAGCCGGGATAAACGTATTTCCGGAATCTATGTGTTGGGGCATAGCGAGGGAGCGTTAGTCGGTATGGCGGCTTCGGTGGATAACCCGAAAGTGAAAGGATACATTTCGGTGGCGGGTGCGGGGCGTCCGGCCTATGAGATCGTGGAGGAGCAAATGGCGGGTCAGCCGGAAGTGATCCGGGACATGGTAAAGTCGATAAATGCGTCCTTGAAGGGAGGGAAGCTCGTACCGGACGTGCCGATCGGCTTACAATCCTTGTTCCGTTCGTCGGTACAGCCTTATATGATCTCATGGTATACGTATAATCCGCAAGAAATCATCAAAAAATTAAAAGTGCCGGTGTTGATTTTACAAGGGGATAAGGATATGCAAGTATCCGTAAAAGATGCCGAACTGTTGAAGCAAGCCCAGCCTTCGGCGGATTATCATTTGATTGGAAATATGAACCATCTGATGAAGACCTGCGATACGATGGACCAGCAGAGGCAAATGGCTACCTATACCGATCCCGCCCTTCCGTTGCATAAGGATGTGCTGATATTAATTGAAAAGTTTGTGAGTAAACCTTGAACTGTTGTATCTTTGCGGTCATAAATTAAAGAGACAGTATGATTTCGGTTGAAGGACTAACAGTTGAGTTTGGCGGTTTTACGCTTTTTGATGACATTTCATTTGTGGTAAACAAGAAGGACCGTATCGCCTTGGTGGGCAAGAACGGTGCGGGTAAATCGACGATGTTGAAGATATTCGCCGGTTTGCAATCACCCACTTCCGGAACTGTTAGCGTACCGAAAGATGTTACTATCGGGTATTTGCCCCAGCACATGCAATTAGTTGATACCCGTACGGTGCGGGAGGAGGCGGAATGCGCTTTCGAGCATATCCATGAGATGGAGGAGGAGATCAACCGCTTGAATACCCAATTGGCGGAGCGTACGGATTATGACTCCGAGAGCTATCAAAAGCTGATCGATCGTGTCACGTACCTATCCGAGCATTTCCAGATGATGGGAGGAAACAACTACCATGCGGAGTTGGAGCGTACATTGGTCGGATTAGGCTTTAGCCGTAGCGATTTCGACCGCCCGACGTCGGAGTTCAGCGGAGGCTGGCGTATGCGTATCGAGCTGGCAAAGCTCTTACTCCGGCAACCGGACGTGTTGTTGCTGGACGAGCCGACGAATCATCTGGATATAGAATCCATCCAATGGCTGGAGAACTTTATCGCTACCCGTGCCAACGCCGTGATCTTAGTATCGCACGACCGTGCCTTTATTGATAATACGACTTTCCGCACCTTGGAGATCGAATTAGGCAAGGTCTACGATTATAAAGTGAAATATTCGGAGTACGTCGTACTTCGCCAAGAACGCCGTGAGCAGCAGCAGCGCGCTTATGAGAACCAACAAAAGAAATTGGCCGATACCGAGGCGTTTATCGAGCGTTTTCGTTATAAAGCCACGAAGTCCGTACAAGTACAATCCCGCATCAAGCAATTGGAGAAGGTGGAACGTATCGAGGTAGACGATGTGGATACAGCCATGCTGCGGCTGAAATTCCCGCCTGCTCCCCGTTCCGGCTCCTATCCGGTGATTTGTGAGGAGGTGGCGAAGCGTTATGGCGATCATCTGATCTTCGACCATGTGACGCTTACGATCAACCGGGGCGATAAAGTAGCTTTCGTCGGAAAGAACGGCGAGGGTAAATCTACCTTGGTGAAATGTATCATGGGAGAGATTGCCGATTTCACCGGAAAGCTCCAATTAGGTCATAACGTGAAGATCGGTTACTTCGCCCAGAACCAAGCGCAGCTATTGAACGAGAATCTTACCGTTTTTGATACGATCGATTACGTAGCCCAAGGAGATATCCGCTTGAAGATACGGGATATCCTAGGCGCTTTCATGTTTGGCGGCGAGGCTTCCGATAAGAAGGTGAAAGTCCTGTCGGGTGGCGAGCGTACCCGTTTGGCGATGATCCGCTTGTTATTGGAGCCGGTCAACCTGCTAATTCTCGATGAGCCGACGAACCACTTGGATATGCGTTCGAAAGACGTGCTGAAAGACGCCTTGAGGGAGTTCGACGGCACGGTGATTCTGGTTTCCCACGACCGTGAGTTCTTGGATGGCCTAGTCGATAAGGTCTATGAGTTCGGTAACCAGAAAGTCGTCGAGCACTTAGGCGGCATCTATAATTTCTTGGAGCATAAGAAAATGGATAGCTTGCGTGAATTGGAACGTTCTACCGGGACGAGCACTTCCACATCCGGTACCGGTGAGGCTCAGGTATCTCAAAACAAGCTCTCCTATGAGGCAAGGAAGGAACTGAGTAAAGCGATTAAGAAAGCGGAGAAAGTAGTTGCCGAGGCCGAGGCCCGTATCTCGGAGCTTGAGAATGGCATTGCCGTTATCGAGGCGAAGCTGGCTACGCCGGAAGGTGCCTCCGACGCTTCTCTCTACGGTGAATATTCTGCCCTAAAAAAAGAACTTTCCGATGCGATGGATCTATGGACCGAACGGACAATGGAGTTGGAAGAGCTGAATACGCAGGATTCATGAAAAGGCTGCTAGTCAGTGAAAGGCTGCTTATCTGATCTTTTTGATCCAAATACTCCTGTTTTCGTGACAAGCGCTTGTTATTGATGACGCAAAATAGCGGAAGGGAGAGTACGAGAGCTGGCTTTTAAAGGGGAGAATATCCCTTTTCTCATGCGTGATAGGCTGCGTTGGACTACGCCAGTACTGCCATCGGCCGATGCGTATGCCGCCGTTGGGCATCGTGACTACTCAAGAATAGGGTTATGACTACTTGTGAATAGGCATTCTTACCCTGCTAGAACCCTATTGTAACCCTATAAATGATACCAATCTTTCCTTTTGATATGAATTAGGATGAATTGATTTCGCTAGAATAAAAGGCTATTTTTGGGTATAGAGTTGGCTATTAGTTGTTTGCTGAAATTTTCTTTCGGATTTGGAGGCGAGCAGTACTTAGGCCCGGAATATTCGGTTCTCCGGAGGTTCGGATTACAAAGTGTCATTTTGATTATTCCTTGAAAATAACCTTTAATAGCTTACTCGTTTTAAAAAGAAAGTCCTTAACTTTGCTATCCAAAAAAACGCGAAAGCTTAAAGCACATATCATGTTAACACAGATCATTAATGGAAAGATTCTTACCCCGCAAGGCTGGCTGAAAGACGGCTCGGTACTGATAAGCGACAGTAAGATTTTAGAAGTGACAAACTGCGACTTAGCGGTAGTAGGGGCAACCTTGATAGACGCCAAAGGTATGTATATCGTCCCCGGTGGCGTGGAAATTCACGTGCACGGAGGTGGAGGCCGTGATTTTATGGAAGGTACCGAGGAAGCTTTCCGTGCGGCGGTAGCCACGCACATGAAACACGGTACGACCAGTATCTTCCCCACCTTATCCTCTTCTACCATCCCGATGATCCGTGCCGCCGCCGAGACCACCGAGAAACTGATGGCTGAGAAAGATAGTCCGGTTCTGGGGCTTCACTTAGAAGGACATTATTTCAATATGAAAATGGCTGGTGGACAAATCCCTGAGAATATCAAGAATCCCGATCCCGAGGAATATATCCCTCTGTTGGAGGAAACGCATTGCATCAAGCGCTGGGACGCCGCTCCGGAACTTCCGGGAGCGATGCAGTTCGGTAAATATATCACCTCGAAAGGCGTACTCGCCTCGGTAGGGCATACCCAAGCCGAGTTTGAGGATATCTTGACCGCTTATGAGGTAGGTTATACCCACGCCACCCATTTCTATAACGCCATGCCGGGCTTCCATAAACGCCGCGAGTATAAGTATGAGGGAACGGTGGAAAGTATCTATTTGCTCGATGATATGACCGTCGAGGTCGTTGCGGATGGTATCCATGTGCCGCCTACGATCCTTCGTCTGGTCTATAAGATAAAAGGTGTGGAACGCACTTGTCTGATCACGGATGCCTTGGCTTGCGCCGCCAGTGATAGCCAAGTCGCTTTCGATCCCCGTGTCATCATCGAGGATGGCGTGTGTAAGTTGGCCGACCGCTCGGCCTTGGCGGGTAGTGTCGCCACGATGGACCGCTTGATCCGTACGATGGTGCAAAAGGCCGAGATTCCCTTGGAGGATGCCGTGCGTATGGCCTCGGAGACTCCCGCCCGTATCATGGGCGTATCCGATCGCAAGGGAACCTTGCAGCGGGGCAAAGACGCCGATATCGTCTTGTTGGACCGTGACTTGAATGTCCGTGCGGTTTGGGCGATGGGTAAGTTGGTTGAAGGTACGAATAAACTATTCTAAACAAGAACGATTATGTTGACACAAATTATAAATGGCCATATCCTTACGCCGCAAGGATGGATGAAGGATGGTTCCGTATTGATTAGCGACGGGAAGATCTTAGAGGTTACAAATAGCGATTTAGCGGTGATTGGCGCCAAGGTGGTGGACGCGAAAGGAATGTCTATCGTCCCCGGTTTCGTGGCGATGAATATCCATGGCGGTGGGGGCTTCGACTTCTCCGAATGTACGGAAGAGGCTTTCCACGGTGCGGTAGCTGCTCATCAGAAACATGGGGCCACGACGATATTCCCTACCGTGTTGGCTCCAGAAATCGGGGTGATCGATAAGGCGGTAACTGTATGCGAGGAGATGATGAGGAAAAAAGACGGTCCTATCTTAGGATTGCACATTGAGGGACCGTATTTGAATCCGAAGATGGCGGCGAGTTTATTTATCGATAAGGAGAATCCCGCCGACCCGAAAGAGTATAAAGAGATATTGGAACGTACGGATTGCATCAAGCGTTGGGATTCCAGCCCGGAGATACCGGGTGCGCTTGAGTTCGCCCAATACTTGAAGTCGAGGGGAATCCTATCCGCTATCTCGCATACGGAAGCGGAGTTTGATGATATTAAGACCGCTTACAATGCCGGTTTCACGCATGCGGCTCATTTCTATAACGCTATGCCCGGTTTCCATAAGCGTCGTGAATATAAGTACGAGGGAACGGTGGAAAGTGTTTTCTTGATGGACGATATGACGGTAGAGGTGATCGCTGACGGGCGTCATTTACCCTCTACGATTCTCCGATTGGTCTATAAGCTGAAAGGAGTGGAACGTACTTGCTTGGTTACGGATGCTCTTTCTTGCGCAGCCAACGAGGGTAAGCCGTTATCCGATCCCCGCATTATCATTGAGGATGGCGTATGCAAGTTGGCGGATCATTCCTCATTGGTGGGAAGTATCGCCACGATGGACGTACTGGTACGTACGATGGTGCAGAAGGCCGATATTCCTTTGGCCGACGCTGTCCGTATGGCTTCCGAGACTCCGGCCCGCCTGATGGGGGTAAGCGATCGCACCGGAACCTTGCAAAGAGGGAAGGACGCGGATATCGTGATCTTGGATCGTAAGTTGAATGTGCGTGCGGTATGGAGCATGGGAAACTTAGTTCCGGAGACAAATACATTGGTCTAAGCTCGTTAATAATATAAGGAAGGGACTGTCTTGGCTGGCCGGGACGGTTCTTTTTTATTTTTAGGCGATATAGATCAAACCTTTCGGCTAATAAATTTGTTCTATCAACGTATGGCGAAATCAGTACTTATTTCATATATTTGTGATTCAAGTAAGATTGTAATACTAAATCAATAATTAAACATGAAAACGAACCTTAGTTCTCAAATTACTCTGACGCGTATACCGTTGCGGTATTATCGCCCGGAAAATGCTTTCGAGCATTCAGTTTTAACTCGTTTGGAAAAGATTCCGACAAACATTTACGAATCGGCCGAGGAAGGTTCTTTCGCTATCGCTAAAGAGATAGCAACACAAATCCGTAAAAAACAAGATATTGGTAAGCCCTTCGTGATCGCTTTACCCGGCGGACGTTCTCCGCTAAGCGTTTACAAGGTGTTGATCCGTATGCATAAAGAGGAGAATTTAAGTTTCCGCAACGTGATTGCTTTCGTGGAATATGAGTTCTATCCATTGGCTAATCCCAGCGCCGGAAATCTGGCTCGCCTAAAAGAGGAGTTATTCGATCAGGTCGATATCGATCCTGCGAATATCTATTGCCCGGACGGAAGCATGCCGAAAGACGCTATCCTAGATTTCTGTCGCCAGTATGAGGAGACGATCCAATCCGTGGGAGGTATCGATTGCATGTTGCTAGGTATCGGTAACTCCAGCAATATCATGTTCAACGTGGGTGGAACGACGATCAGCTCGCGTACCCGTATGGTCTTGTTGGAAGGCGCTTCCCGCAAGGAGGCTGCCCGTACGTTCCCTTCGCAGGAGAATGTCCCGGCAGGTATCATCACGATGGGTATCTCTACGATGATGAACGCCCGCAGCGTGATCTTGATGGCTTGGGGCGAGGATAAGGCTAGCATTGTCGCTAAGACCGTTGAAGGCAAGGTTAGCGATGCCGTTCCTTCCAGCTATTTGCAGAATCATCCGAACGCCAAGGTCGTGATCGATCTTTCAGCCGCTTACGACTTGACTCGTATCAGTCATCCTTGGTTGGTGACTAGCTGCGAGTGGGATAATAAGTTGATCCGCCGTGCGATCGTTTGGTTGTGTCAGTTGACGGACAAACCGATCTTGAAATTGACAAACAAGGATTATAGCGAGCACGGATTGGGTGAGTTGTTAGCCCTGTATGGTTCGGCGTATAATGTAAATATCAAGATATTCAATGATATCCAGCATACGATTACCGGATGGCCGGGTGGTAAACCGAACGCCGACGATTCCAATCGTCCGGAGCGTGCTAACCCGTATCCGAAGAAAGTGATCGTATTCAGTCCGCACCCGGATGATGACGTGATCTCCATGGGCGGTACCTTGCGCCGTTTGTGCGACCAACATCATGATGTGCATGTGGCTTACGAGACTTCCGGTAATATTGCCGTAGGCGACGAGGAGGTAATCCGTTATTGCGAGTATTTGCGTGATGTATGTGAGAAATACTCTCCCGACTCGGCCGTGAAGGATAAAGCGAACGAGATCATCAACTACCTGCGTTACGAGAAGGTGGAGAACGGCGAGCCGGAGAGAAAGGATGTCCTCTTTATGAAAGGAACGATCCGTCGTGAGGAAGCCCGTCACGGTTGCCGCTACTCGGGCGTGAAGGACGATCATGTTCATTTCTTGGATCTTCCGTTCTACGAGACCGGATTAGTGAAAAAGAATGATTTGAGTGAGGCCGACAAGGATATCGTAAAGGCGCTGTTGCTCGAGATCAAGCCGGATCAAATGTTTGTCGCCGGTGACTTGGCTGACCCGCACGGAACTCACAAGGTTTGTCTGGATGCCGTACTGGCCGCTATCGACGAGGTGAAAGACGAGGAATGGATGAAGAACTGCCGTGTATGGATGTATCGCGGCGCATGGGCAGAATGGGAAATGGACCATATCGAGATGGCCGTACCTATCAGTCCGGAGGAGTTGCGCTTCAAACGTAACGCTATCTTGAAGCATCAATCGCAGGCCGAGAGCGCTCCGTATCTGGGTGACGACGAGCGTTTGTTCTGGCAGCGTGCCGAAGATCGCAACCGTGCTACCGCGGAGTTGTATCGTCAATTAGGTTTGGCTTCTTATGAGGCGATCGAGGCGTTTGTACAATATATCCCGTTGAGATAATATCTAGCGATAGAATAATCTGAAAGCCCTATCTGATTAAGTTCGGATAGGGCTTTTTGTTTTTGTGTTATTTTTTTCGTGTGGGCGTAAGTAGATCTGTTTCTATGATCGTATATAGATAAAGGAGAAGCCTTGAATTGTCTAATATAATACAAGAAATGTCCACATTGAGCATGAAAGACTATATTATTAAGAACCATGAGTTAGATAAATTTAAATTATTATATCTGGAGAATGCCCCCAGACTGATCTTTTATGCCTCGAAATATGTGGATAGCGATACGGCGGAAGATTTAGTGCATGATATATTCATCAAGATCTGGCAAAAGAAAGAGATTTATTCCGTGGAAGAAGGCTTGAAGACATACCTATTCCGTTCCGTTCAAAATGCTTGCCTCGATTACCTAAAGCATAAATCAATAGAAATGACTTATGCGGATGAGGTTGCTCGTAGACTAAAGATAGAGGAGATAGGTTATTATAATCAGTCGGATGCGGCGGAGCTGGAGAAAGAGCGTCTGGACTCCGTTTACCGGGAAATAGCCAAGTTACCGGACAGATGCCGAGAGGTTTTTACGTTGGCTTATGTGGACGGGAAGAAATCAGTGGAGATCGCAGGAATGCTAAATATCTCTCAACGTACGGTAGAGGCGCAACTCTATAAAGGATTGAAGATCATACGGAATGTGTTGGCACTTCTGGCACTGGTTTTATTTTTTAGATGAAAATACGGTAGAATACGTAAGTAAAAAGAGGAAACCGGTCGTATATATTATAAATGAAACAGAAAATGGAATCTAATAATTCGATAGAAGAACTGATCATACGCTATTTGCAGAACGAGATTCAAGAGGATGAACTTCGGGTGTTGGATGCTTGGATTCATGAGAGTGACGCTAATAAAGCCCACTTCTTTGAGCTTAAGGGGCTTTTTGACACTCGGAAAGAAGTGGCGTTCTTGAACCATTATTCCGTGGAGCGTAGTTGGGAGCGAATGGCTGGAAAGCTGGATGCGATCTCTGGCGTATCTGTGAAATCCAAGGTCCTTGGCAAACAGTTCTGGCTTTCATTCTTGAGATATGCGGCGATTATCGTAATCGCTATGGGAGTAGGTGTGGGTATGAATCAATGGATAAGCAATCGTTTATATGCCGGCGATATGGAATATAACGAGATCGTAGTGGAAAAAGGCGGACGTGCGAACACGCTATTGCTATCCGACGGCAGTAAGATCATACTCAATGCCTCCACCCGTTTTAAATACCCCACCTCTTTTAATGGAGATGAGCGTGTGGTTCATCTGGAGGGTGAGGCCTATTTCGAGGTTGCGAAGAATCATTCGAAACCTTTCATCGTAAAACTAAAGAACCAACAAATCACGGTACTCGGAACCTCATTCAATATACAGGCTTTCAACGATGATCGCTTTAGCGTCACCACCTTATTAAGTGGTAGTATCCTGTTGGAATCTTTTGACGCTCAAGGACGGAAAATGAGTAGCATGAAGCTAAAGCCGAATCAACAAGCCCGGTCGGATAACCGGACCGGCTCTATTTTCTTGTCAGAGACAGATGCCTCGATCTCGAACGCTTGGGTAGGAGGGAAATATCGTTTCAAGGATGAGACCTTAGTCTCTATCGTAAAACGTCTGGAGAATTACTATGGGGTAAATATCCGCTTGGCGCATGACAGTCTGCGGAACATCCGCTACACGGGAACCTTCTCTTTGGATCAAGGTATACAAGAGGTGTTGGATATTATTAACTCGGAGAAACAATTCACTTTCATGAAAGACGGAAAAGATATTCTGATATCGGCGAGAAGCAAATAACAAAATAATAGATGTATAACCTTAAACATTGGAATTGCCTATGACAAATACTTGATCACAAAAAAAGAATCGGGACTGACACCACTCACCCCCGATCCTTATTCGTTTTTAATTTATGAATCACCTTTCTCGCCAGTCCGCTGAAACCGTGCGATCGAGGTAAGTCCTTAATAAAAAAACATTTACAAATTTATGGAAAAAGTTTGGAATAGTGATGATCTATTACCTAAAAAATTTAAATCAATCATGAAGATCACATTGCTTTTTTTAATACTGGGTATATTGCATGTCTCGGCGGATACCTATGCGCAAAAAGCTCAAGTTACGGTAGAAGTAAAGAGCGGGACGTTCTATGATGTCGTCTCGGAGATTGAGAAACAGACCGAGTTCATGTTTTTCTATAAGAGCGAGGATATCGATAATAGTAAGCAGGTGGATATACAGGTGAAGAATCGCCAAGTTACCGACGTGTTGAATGAGTTGTTGAAAAACACGAACTTGACCTACCGCATATCAGGTAAGCACATCACGATCTTGAAGAAAGACGCCGTACAGCAACAAAAGAAAAATATCTCCGGTACCGTTACGGATCCGGATGGCATACCGGTTATCGGGGCCAATGTCGTGATTAAGGGTACGACGGTCGGTACCGTTACGGATCTGGATGGAAAGTTTAGCTTGGATGCGGCTAATAACGATATCCTGTCATTTTCCTATATCGGCTATGCGGAGCAAGAGATCGAGGTCGGGAATCGTACACTGTTTAACGTGAAGTTGGCCGAGGATTATAAAGCGCTTGAAGAGGTCGTTGTCGTTGGATATGGTACGATGTTGAAACGAAACTTGTCAACTTCAGTGGGTTCCGTAGACTCGGAGAAGTTATTGGAGCGTCCGAATGCCACGAACGTATTCCAAGGATTGGCCGGAAAGGTAGCGGGTGTTAATATCGCTTTGAATTCTGGTGCGCCGGGTGGTAGCCCTGCGATAAAAATCCGTGGTATCGGTTCTTTGAATTCTTCCAATACACCGCTATATGTGGTCGATGGTGTGGTTGGCGTGGATCCGGACCAGATTGATCCGAATATAGTTCAGTCTATCGATATCTTGAAAGACGCTACTTCCTCTTCTATTTATGGTGCGAGAGGTGCGAATGGTGTTGTGGTGATAACAACGAAGGAAGGTAAGAAAAATACAACGAATATCTCGTATAATACCGTTTTGTCTGCCGGAACGTTAGCTCGTAAAGTCGATGTCTTAAATGCGGAAGAGGCTTTGGATGTATTCAAGCGTGCTTATGAGGCTCAACCGGGACGTATCGCTCCCCATCTGGATCCGAGCAATATGTTTACGCATAAGAATGACCTGTTCAATCCGGACGGGACTCCGAAATATGATACGGACTGGCAGGATGCCGTAACCCGTACGGCTTTTTCTCATCAGCATTCACTTAGTTTCTCCGGAGGAAGCGATAAGCTGACCGCTGTGGCGAATGTAAGTTATAAAGATAATCAGGGTATTATGTTGGAGACTTATAAACGTCAGTTGAATGCGTTTATCAATGTAGGATGGGATTTGAAAGAATGGTTCCATTTACAGGCCATGTTGAATGTAGGATCTAGTAATGCCCGAAACTCGGAGAATGCGATCTCTCGGTATACATTGGAAGCATTGCCGTTCCTTCCTATCCAATATGAGGATGGTACCTATTCCCGTAAGGGGGATTATCCCGGTGCGGAAGATACGGAGAACCCCGTGAGGATTTTAAAGGAGCGTAAGAATATCGATAAGAATCAGTACACGTTGGCTAATGTGATCGGTACGTTTAAAATTACCTCTTGGCTAAAGTTAACGACTAGCTTCAGCCGTCAAGATGGTTCTTATATCAATTCATCTTATAACCCGAGTACCTTATTCGGCTATGGAGATACTCAAAAAGGTAAGGCGGAGAAAACGCATAAGAATACGATGTCGTGGACGAATGAGGACTACTTGACTTTTGATAAAAGCTGGAATAAGCATAACTTGAATGTCGTAGCGGGAGCCAGTTGGTATTACTCAAAAACAGAGAAAAGCGAGCTAGGGGCCGAGAATTTCTTCGATGATTATTTTGAGTACAATAATATGGGAGTCGGTACCGTACGTTCTAAGGTTGGCTCAGACTATACGGATAATAAGATGAATTCTTACTATGCCCGTATCAACTATAATTTTGACAATCGTTACTTATTGGGCGCTTCTTTCCGTGAGGATGGTTCTTCTCGTTTTGGCTTGAATAACCAATATGGTTTCTTTCCTTCATTCTCGGCCGCTTGGCGTGTATCCAATGAGAATTTCTTCGAGAACGCAAAAAAGGTGATTGATGATATGAAAGTCCGTTTGAGCTACGGTACGGTGGGTAACGCAGAAATCGGTGATTATGCGTCTATGGCACGTTATGAGAATAAACGCCTTCCTTTTGGCAAGGATATGACGACGATCGTTACGTTGAAAAGTATGGCAAATCCGGATTTACGCTGGGAGAAATCCAGACAACTTGACGCGGGTATCGATTTGAGTTTCTTTAATGGGCGTATCGAGTTTATGGCGGATTATTATCATAAGATTACGACTGATTTATTGTATGAGCTACAATTGCCTTCTAACTCGGGATATGAGAAGACTATGACAAATTTGGGTAAGATCCGTAATCAAGGTCTTGAGATGAGCTTGAATACACGCAATATCCAAAGCCGTGATTTCTTATGGACTACCTCTTGGAATTATACGATGAACCGCTCGATGGTACTGGATATAAATGATAATATTATCGGTAAGTGGGGAGGACGCATTGAAGAGGGACATCCTTTAAATGCTCTTTACGGCTATGTTCGCCTAGGTACATGGGGTACTGATGAGGCGGAAGAAGCCGCTAAGTATAATAAGAAACCCGGCGATATCAAGTATTGGGACAAGAATGGTAATGGAATGAAGGATGGCGAAGACCAAGACTATATCGGAAATGGCGCTCCTAAATTCGAGATGAATATGACAAATACATTCTCGTGGAAAGGCTTCACGTTTATGTTTGATTTGCAATGGGTATATGGTAATAAGTTGATTAACTTCACTCGCCAGTTGATGGGTAACCGTGTGACATTCTCCAATGCTTATGCGGACATTCCGGTGAACGCTTGGACGCCGGAAAACCAAAACACGATGGTGCCTAGCTTGCGCCTTCCGGGAGATGGATATGAGAATGACGTAGATTCTTGGAGTTGTGAGCCGGGTTCGTTCTTGCGTTTACGTAATATCGGCTTGAAATATGACTTTAGTTCCCGTATGCTTTCTGCCGCTCACATCAAGAGTTTATCCTTGGGATTCAATGTGGAGAATGCGTTCTTGATTACGAACTATTCTGGTAGTGATCCGGAGGTAACGAGTTATGATGCCGTATTTGAGCAGGGAGTGGATTTTTATACCTATCCCAAACCTCGTACGTACTCATTTACTTTAGGTGTTAATTTCTAATTATTTAATCTTTACTTCGTAAAAAACTAAGATATGAAAAATAAAGCGCATGTATGGATGTGTGGCTTGCTTTCTGCGACAATGGCTTTTACATCCTGTACGAATTTTTTAGAGGAAGACCCGAAAACCTTCTTGAGTCCTTCTGAATATTATACGACAGAGAACCAGATAAAGGCGGCTGTGGATGGCACTTATGACGGGCTTGATGATCTGTTGAGTTCCGACCTCGAGATTGCTACAGTTCACCTTTTTAACTTGGAATACCTTGTAGGTACTAGTTATCGTCCTCGTGCGGCCGGTAATGAGCAGAACCAGTTCTTATTGCTTTCCGGTTTGGAAGAGAGTAACGGCATTATTCGTAACTTCTGGAAGGCTACTTTCTTTCCTTTGGAAAACTGTAATAGCGTGATTCAAAATGTTTCCGCTACGGATATTATTAGCGAGAGCCAGAAAGCGAAGTATCTGGGAGAGGCTTATTTCTTGCGGGCATATTACTATTTCCAAGGGGTACAATTATTCGGGGATATCCCGTTGAAGACGGAACCTACGGTAGACCTGAATACGGTGAAGATCCCAAGGTCTCCTAAGGAGGATATTTATAACCAGATCGTGGAAGACTTGAAAAAGGCGGAGCAGTCCGGGCTGGATTGGAGTGATAAAACAGGCCATGTCTCTATGGGAGCGATCAAGACCCTTTTAGCTAAGGTTTATTTGACAATGGCAGGTTATCCGCTTCAAAAAGGAAATGAGTATTATCAATTGGCTTACGAGAAAGCCAAGGAGGTTATTGATAGTGGAGCCTTTAGCTTGTTCGCTGATTATAAGGATTTGCGTGCGTCAGAGAACGAAAATAGTGGTGAGCATATTTTTATGATCCAGCGTGAGGCGCAAGATGCCGGGGCTCCTTTCCATTTTGGCCTTTTGCCTTATCCGGAACAACCGATTTCCATTACTCCGGCTTATGGGGGTGGTTTGGCTCCTCGTAAAGAGTTTTATGAAAGTTATGATGACCAAGATATTCGTAAACGGAATGAGGAGTTTTTCTATACTTCTAAACCCAAATATGGTGATCCGGAGACAACGATTACTTTGGATGTTCCTTATTTATGCAAATATTGGGATGAGAATGCCGAATCTACAGGAAAGAGCGGGGCGAATATTCCGGTTTACCGTTATGCGGACGTTCTATTAATGTGTGCGGAGGCAAAAGCTACCTTGGATGGTGGATCTACTTCCGACGCTATAGCTGTGGATGCTTATTTCCAAGTTCGTCACCGTGCGTTGCCCAATGAGGCGAGACCGACTTCAATCACGGTTGATCAAGTATTGAAAGAGCGTGCGTGGGAACTCTGTTATGAGTTTACAGGATGGTATGATATGTTGCGTACTCACCGTGCGTTTGATCCGGTATCGAAGCAAATGGTTGATTTATTCGGCTATCAGGCGGTTAATCATACGTATCCGTTTAAAGAATCGGATTTGGTTTTCCCGGTACCTTTGCGTGAGAAAGAACTGAACCCTCTGCTCGGTGAGGATGTCGTTCGCTAAAAGTAAGCGAGCGATTCTCTAGACTAGAGGTGTGTGGGAGGATATTACTATCCGTAGTAATCCGGATTATTATCCATGATAAATACGATTACTATTGATAGTAATATTTTTTAACACGGTATATATTATTCATCACAAAAAATTAGAGAAGAGAGAAATAGAGATGAAAAGATATGTTTTGTTTGTCTGTTTGTTTTTATCAAGCCTTGCTGGAGTATATGCTCAGTCGATAGCTCCGTTTCAGAAAGGAGATCGGATCGCTTTCGTGGGAAACAGCATTACTTGCGGTGGTCATTATCATTCATATATCTGGCTATACTATATGACCCGTTTCCCGGATCAACGCATCGATATCTTTAACGAGGGAGTAGGTGGGGATGTAGCCGAGATGATTTACCAGCGGTTGGATAAGGTTTTCGAACATGAGCCTACGGTGGTGACGCTATCTTTTGGCATGAACGATGTCGGCTATATGGATTTTCGGAAGCCGGGGGCGGATACGATCGCCCGGAACCGGGTAGAGAAAGCTTGCCGGGATTATGCCTTTATCGAGGAGGTCTATAAGAAGTATCCGGAGGTGAGGAAAATCTTGATCGGAAGCTCTCCTTATGACGAGACTTCTCGTTTCAATAAGGTCGCTTTCCCGGGGAAGAATACGCCGATCTTGGAGATCGTGGATTTCCTGAATGCCCGGGCCCGGGAGAATCAATGGGGATTCGTGGATTTTAACCGCCCGATGGTAGCGATCAACCAATGGGAGCAAGCGGAGGATTCCATGTATACCTTATGCGGGAAGGATCGTATACATCCCTCTACGGACGGGCATCTGGTCATGGCTTATCTCTTCTTGAAGGCGCAAGGTCTGGCCGGTAAGCCGGTAGCCGATATCCGGATAGACGGAGCGGGGAAAAAGGTGACTCGCTCGGATAATTGCCGTGTCTCGGATTTGTCTGTTTCCTCGGATAACCTTACTTTTACGTACGAGGCGAAATCGCTTCCGTATCCTATCGATACCTCTTATTATGATAATGAGAAACATACGCAGGCAGATGCCTTGAGTGTTATCCCTTTTATGGATGAGATGAATTATGAGGGATTGTCCGTGAGCGGTTTGTCGGATGGATATTACGGGTTGACGATCGGTGGGGAGTTTATCGGTCGTTTTACGGCGAGGGAGTTGGAGCGAGGCATCAATATGACTCTTCTTCAGAATACCCCGCAGTATAAACAAGCGATGAAGATCCGCCAGATGAACGAGGAACGCTGGTTGAAAGAGCGTAAGATGCGTGAATTTTATTGGGTGGAATATAACTTGATGCGGAAGACGGGCATGCTTTGGGCCTGCAACGAGGCTGCCGTGGACACCTTGCGCAAATACCGTCCCCACGACATCTTCTTGCAATGGAACGGCGACCTTTGGCTACAATACATGCACAAGGGGATTCGTGAGGATTGCGTGAATGAGCAACAGGATCTGGTTAACCGGATCTATGAGCAAAATAAACCAATCCCCTTGCGAATAGAGATCAAGAAATTTACAGACTTGTAGAGACGGGGCGTGCCCCGTCTCCCACCGACTGGAAGTATTCTAAATGTGAATTAATAGTACATATTATATGAAAAAGAAACTAGCGATATTCGTATTAAGCCAATTCTTGTTGGCCGGTTGGGCAGATGCCCAACAAGCCTATTTCATCGATGGCTATCATGGCGGTATCTACGGGCATTACCCGGTGGGGCAGACCGCCTTTATCGCCCAGAAATTAAGGCAGAATCCCAACTGGAATATCAATATCGAGATCGAGCCTGAATCATGGGAAGTCGTACGGCAACGAGACCCCGAAGGTTACGAGGCTTTCAAGCGCTTATTTAAGGATCAATCCGTGGAGAGCGGGCGGATCGAGTACGTAAACCCGACCTATGCCCAAAGTTATTTCTTCGGGACATCCGGCGAGAGCGCTATCCGCCAATTCGAATATGGAATACGGCTGATCCGGAAACATTTCCCCGAGGCGGTATTCACCACCTATTCGGCGGAGGAGCCTTGCTTTACCAGTTGCCTGCCCTATATATTGAAGTCATTCGGCTTCTCGTATGCCTCTACTAAGAACCCGAATACGATGTGGGGTGGCTACGTAAGCGCCTACGGAGGTGAGTTGGTGAATTGGGTAGGGCCGGATGGTACGAGACTTACCACCGTCCCCCGTTACGCCTGCGAGGATTTACAACCCGGCTCTTGCTGGCAATCCATCTCGTGGTTCAATACGGAGGACTACATCCATAAATGCTTGGATGCCGGTATCCAGCACCCGGTCGGCATGTGTATCCAAGATGCCTCATGGAGCCATGGTTGGGATAAAGGCCCTTGGCTGGGACAGGATACGACGGGCTATTATACGCCGACCGCCTATAAGACTTGGCGGAATTACATCCAAGACTGTTCCGTCGGGACTACTCAGGATGATTGGCATTTCTCGCAAGAGGATGTCCTAGGTGGCTTGATGTGGGGAACGCAGGTCATGCAGCGTTTGGCCGGAGAGGTACGGGTAGCCGAGAACGCTATCGTGCGTGCGGAGAAAATGGCGGCTTACGCTCGCTTATACAAAGGCATGGAATGGCCGACCGAACGTATCGATGAGGGATGGCGCACGCTTTTATTGTCGCAGCATCATGATTGCTGGATCGTTCCTTACAATCAACTACAAGGGAAAAAGACATGGGCGGAGACGGTTACGGATTGGACTGGGGTGACCATTCAAAACAGCCGTCAGATAATTGATAACGCCTTGTCCTTATTGAAAGAAAAGGAAGGTGAATCCACGGTGTACGTATATAATACCTTGGCTACCGACCGGAATGAATTGGTGGCGGTGGAAGTTCCCGCCTCATGGAGAAACTCAGATTGGGTGGTTCTTGATAAGCGAGGGAAGAAACAGCCGGCTCAATGGCTGACGGAAGACGGCGTTTCAAAACTCTTGTTTCGTGCGCAAGTCCCCTCTGCCGGTTATGCCTCTTATGCGATCCGGAAGGCAGAGGATAAACAGTCCGGAACCTTGAAGGCTGAGAGACAGAAAGACGGTACGTTTCGCATGGAAAGTGATTTATACACCTTGGTGCTAAACCCCTCTAAAGGAGGTGTAATAGAAAGCTTGAAAGCGAAAGCCGTACGAGGCAAGGAATTCGTGGATAACCGGAATGAACGTGGGTTCAATGAGCTTCGGGGATATTTTATCGATGAGGGTGGTTTCCTTTCCAGTATGGATCAACCGGCTGAGGTGAGCGTGTTGGAGCAAGGGCCCTTATTCGTGAAGGTAGCTGTGAAAGGCAAGATTGGAAAGTATTCATTTACCCAAACGATCCGGTTAACGCAGGGAGAGCCTCGCATCGATATGAGTGTTAAGCTGGATTGGATAGGAAGCCCTCGTATTGGTGAGCCGGGTATCGAATTCCGTGCGGATAATCCTCGTAAGTCATTCTATGACGACCGTTACAAACTTCTGGTATATCTGCCTATCCAGATCGCCAACCAACAGATTTATAAGGATGCTCCGTTCGATGTTTGCGAGAGCCGGTTGGAGAATACCTTTTTCAATCGTTGGGATAGCATCAAGCATAATATCATCTTGAATTGGGTGGATGTAGCGAGCAAGGATAACTCTTGCGGTCTGTCATTATTCACGGATCATACGACCAGCTATGCGCATGGTAAGGATTTCCCATTGGCCTTGAACGTACAATACGCCGGTAAAGGCTTGTGGGGCCGGGATTATATCATAGACCGTCCGACCGAGATCTCGTATGCCTTGATCCCTCATGCCGGAACTTGGGAGAAAAGCCGTATTTGGACACAAAGCGAACGACGCAATGAGCCTTTGGTCGCAACCTTGGACGGCGATGCTACCTTGACATCCGGTTCCCTTTTCCGGATAGAGAATAATGCCTACGAGTTGGTCTCCATGGTCTATAAAGGTAATGACCTTTACATCCGCCTATTCAATGCCCAAAGCGATGCCTCCCCTAAAACGATAACCTTCCAAGGACAAGACGTGAAAGCGAGCTTGGTGGAATTGGATAACCGTCTGGTTGAGGACTTAACCGTCACCGAGAAGAAAGGCGCCAGTTCAATGCGTCTCTCTATCCCTCGTTACGGGATAAGGACATTAAAAGTAAGCTGTAAGAATATCTAATGTAGAGACGGGGCATGCCCCGTCTCTCTTTATCCCTAATTAATCCCCGTTTCTCTTGCCTCTTTCGGTGGAAAGATGTTATTTTGCATCCCGAATTAAAAGAATAGGCGTTATGTTGAAATTCTTCAAGACATGGACACTCCCTATCTCCATGTTAGCGGGTGCGATAGGGTATTTTGTTTTCGCCAATGTTACTTTTCTGGAGCCTACAAAGCCGTTCATGTACACTTTAATAGCGTATCTGACGCCCTTTTTGATTTTTGCGCAGTTGCTCTTAACCTTCTGTAAGATCTCTGTCCGGGAATTGATGCCCAGCCCTTGGCATGGTTGGCTATTGCTTATCCAAGCGGTTTCCAGTTTGGTGCTTGCCGCCTTATTGCTCTGGCTGCCAATGAGAGAGGAATACCGGGATGTGTTCGAGGGAGCGATGGTCTGCCTGATTTGCCCAACCGCTACGGCGGCCGCCGTGATTACGGGTAAATTAGGGGGAAGCGCCTCTAGTCTGACTACTTATACCTTATTATCGAATCTATTGGCAGCGATTGTCGTGCCGCTGGTCTTCCCATTAGTGGAACCGCATGCCGAGATTACTTTCTTCGCCGCATTCTTGAAGATCTTGGGAAAAGTCTTTCCATTGCTGTTATTCCCGTTTTTCCTCGCTTTGTTCTTGCGTAGATTCATACCACCTATCCATCGCTTCCTTGCGGGGCTTCGAGACATGGCCTTTTACCTCTGGGCCGTCGCTCTAGCTATCGTGACCGGGCAGACCGTGAAATCCTTGGTCAATAGCGAGGCGGAGATTTATGTAGAAATCCTGATCGCTTTAGGCGGCTTGATAACCTGTATCGCGCAGTTTTATTGGGGAAAGCGCATCGGCAAGAAATACAATGACCGTATTAGCGCCGGACAAGCCTTGGGACAAAAAAATACCGTGTTAGCTATCTGGATGTCTTACACCTATTTGAACCCCTTGTCTTCTGTTGGCCCGGGAAGCTATGTACTGTGGCAAAATATTTTTAACAGTTATCAGCTGTGGAAAAAGAGAAATAAAGAATTGGAAAATTAAATATCGATAGCTGATATATAATAATTTGACCACAGAATATTTTCGTCTTCTTTTTTGCGTATTCACTATTTTTTCTATAAATTGCCACTGTTTATCAGTGAGGTTGGTTGAATATTGTTCCATAACTTAATGTTTTAGTAACCACTAGGTTTTAAATAATATATCGGTTAATTAACTGATATTCAATATGATATATAATTATATAGTAATTGTTTTAATTCATTTTTAAACAGTTTCTTAATGTCTGAAACGATTGTTGACTTGAATTTTCTTGAGGCTGGAGTTCAATGTTTCCCAATGTATCACTATGAGGAACGTAAAATTGAGAGTAAAACTTTGTTTGATGATGCCGAGGACACCATTCAGAATAATTATATTCGTCGTGATGCCATCTCCGATTTCATTTCAGAACGTTGTCGCAAAGCCTACGGTCCACATGTGAGTAAAGAAGATATTTTTTACTATGTTTACGGCATTCTGCACAGCACGGAATATCGCACCGCCTTTGCCGCCGACCTTAAAAAGATGTTGCCCCGTATTCCATTAGTGGATGAAGCCCTTGATTTTTGGAGTTTTAGCAAAGCAGGAAGAAACTTAGCGGAATTGCATTTGAACTATGAGAATCGTCCTTCGGCAACCGGAGTCATTGTGACCTATAATACCATTCCGCAGAGCGAAATAGAAAAAGTAATGCAATCAGGCGAGATGGAGACAATCAATTATCAAGTTGAAAAGATGCGCTTTCCCTCCAAAACGGATAAAAGCAAAATTATATACAACAGCCAGATAACGATTGAAAATATACCAGCCACAGCTTATGAATACATAGTAAATGGCAAAAGTGCTATCGAATGGATTATGGAGCGTTATGCCGTCATCACTCACAAAGATAGCGGCATCACTAATAATCCTAATGACTGGGCAACGGAACATGACAATCCCCGCTATATATTGGATTTGCTCCTCAGCGTTATTTTATTAAGTATAGAGATGATGGAGATAGTGAATGGATTACCGAAATTAACCTTTTAAATATGGCAAAAGAACGTTCAGCAATAGCAACAATCAAAGGATATTATTATCAATTTGACTATTTTATCCTTCAGTTACTAAAATGCAATAATGAAACTGATTCCATTTGTATTGAAGGCATCGAGGATGTTGATTTAAAAACAGTTGATGAAAGTACTGCTATTCAATGCAAATATTATGCAGGAACAGAATATAATCATTCTGTTATAGCTCAACCATTGCGATATATGTTAGATCATTATCTATCAAAAGCTAATAATGGTATAAAATATAAGATTTATGGGTATTACAAATCAGGTCAAGATAAACTTATATTACCTATTAATATAGAATTTTTTAAAAGTAACTTTATAAGTCTAAAAGCATTTAAAGGTCTTTCGATAGAAGATAAACAAATAATATCATTTTTATCAAATTTGGAGATAGATATTGCAGCAAGAGAGTTTGAACAGCAAGAGACTGATATTTTTAATGAACTAAAAAGACTCTTTAGCTGTAATGATTTTGAAGCAGAATACTTTTATTACAATAATTCATTAAGAATAGTAAAAGAATTATCGATAAATCCGGATATTTCTCAAAGAAGAATAACAAAACGTGAATTTATTGATAAAATCAATAGTAAGGATATATTTTTCAACCAGTGGTTCTTGATAAAAAAAAGCATCAAAGAATATTGCTTAATGATTAAAAGAGAATATTTTTCTCCTTTAAATTTATCTCCTTTTGAACGTTTTTTTGTTATAGAGTGCGACTCGATAATTTCTGATACAGAAATAAAATCTTTACTAATCCAAATTGGAAATAAATATTCAAAAATAGAAGCAAAAAATCCAAGTCCATTCTGCCCTTATGTATATCTATATGGTTTACCTGAGAATAGATTGAAAAATATTTTAAAAAGTTTACATGATGACAACTTTATTTTTATAGATGGCTACGATTATAAAGATGCTGAATTTTCAGTCAATTCAATTGTTAAAAAGGCTACTTGTTACAATGGATTAAAACTTAAAATCTTGTACAATAAGGAAGATTTAGATTCTGTAATAGATAGTATACAAAAGACTCGAAAGATTTATCAATTTTATACAAGAATACCTTTTTATGAAAATACGAACCATGAACATATCAAGATATTAGTTGAACAAACAATTCATATCAATAAAATAATATAATTATTATGGTAGAACAAGAAAAAATTAATGCAGAAGTAATATCTGTATTTCCCAATAAAGTAAAAATATCAGTAGATAAATTAGAAGATTTCTGTTTAGCAGAAGAAAAGCTTAAAGTTGGTTCATATTTAAGAATCGCAGACAATGATAATGCTGTGTTAATTGCCATTATTGAGAACTTTTCCATTGAAGTTGGAGCAGATAAGGAAGGAAATGCAACAAGAAAGTATATTCTTGAAGCTAATCCCTTAGGATTGATTCGTGGTGACAAGTTTGAGCGTGGTGGAGATACAATAGCTATTCCACCTAAAAAAGTTGAGCCTGCTAAGAAAGAAGAAATTTCTAAAATTTATGAAGAATCTCTTGAGGCAAAAGACAAGTTCACTTTCTCTAAACTTTCTACAAATAAAGATATTTCGGTTCCTGTAAATGGTAATAAGTTTTTCAATAAGCATATTGCCATCGTAGGATCAACAGGTTCAGGGAAATCCCATACTGTAGCGAAACTAATTCAAAGTGCTACACATGAAAAAACAGGAGAATATTCTGGTTTGAATAATTCTCATATTATAATATTTGATATTCATTCAGAATACAAATCAGCATTTCCAGATGCAAACTTTGTTGATATCAATAATCTTATACTCCCATATTGGCTTCTTAATGGGGATGAATTGGAAGAGCTTTTTTTAGAATCAGGAGATTTTAATAATTACAATCAGGCTTCTTTGTTACAAAAAGTGATAACTGAAAACAAGAAAAAATATAATTCAGAACTAGAAAATATATCTTTTGATACACCCGTGAAATTTATTTTAAATGAAGTAATCACTTGTTTGTCAAATCTTTCTAGAGAAACGAAGGATTATAAAAAGACAAATGAAATAGCAATAAAAGAAGCGCATCAGTGTTTTAATGATGAGTCAGCTAAAATTAATCATTACTTTACGAAAATATATACATTTGAAGAGCCAAAGAGCCAAAATTATTCAAAGGGTACGTACGCAGACGGAAGCATTGACAAATTTATCTCTAGAATAAAAAGTAAAGTTAATGATAAAAGATTAAATTTTCTTTTAGGTGAAATCACAGAAGACGTTACATTCGAAGATACTTTAAAGCATTTAATTGCTTATGAGGAAACAAAACATTCCAATATCACAATTATAGACTTAAGTGGGGTTCCATTTGATGTGTTAAGTATTACCGTTTCTTTGATTTCAAGGATAATATTTGAATATGGTTATTTTTATAAACGACTAAGATGCTCAAAGAATGGTGAGGAAAGAATTAATAACGATGTCCCTATCTTACTTGTGTATGAAGAAGCTCACAAATATGTTCCCAATAGTGATTTGGCAAAATATCGGTCATCTAAACACTCCATTGAAAGAATAGCAAAAGAGGGACGTAAATATGGTGTATCTTTACTCTTAGCTAGTCAGAGACCTTCTGAAATATCAGAAACAATATTTTCTCAGTGTAACAATTTTTTAGCCATGCGATTAACAAATCCAAACGATCAAAATTATGTAAAGAGACTGTTGCCGGATACACTTGGAAATCTTATTGATAAAATGCCGACACTCAAAGCCGGAGAGTGTATATTAATAGGTGAATCAGTTATACTACCTTCAATAGTTCAAATAGATCGTTGTAGCCCAGAACCATCGTCAAATGATATCCCTTATTGGAAATTATGGAAAGAGGAATGGAAAGATCTCAAAATAGATGAGATAAAAAAAGAATGGTATAAATAATAATAAATGAAAATAATCCATACCGCAGATTGGCATTTAGGGCAAACGTTTTTTGAATATGACCGTAAAGGTGAACATACTCTATTTTTGACGTGGCTTCGAGAGCAAGTGAAAGTTCACGAGGTGGATGGGTTGTTTATTGCCGGAGATTTGTTTGATATCCCAAACCTATCGGCTGAAAGGAGTGCAAGTGATGTACAGAGAACTTTTTGATATACTACCTATGCCGGACAAAAGTAAACCTTTCATTGTAATGTGGTATTTGCAGGCTACGTGTTCGAAGATTTTGGAAAAGAACCGTGCCGAACGCACGATTATCGGAAGGTTAGAGTGTTTTTCGTCTGAAGTATTCGACGAAAAGATTGCATACACGGCACTCGGACATTTGCACCGTACCCAAAGGGTGTTAAGGCATGAGAATGCCCGATATGCTGGTGCTCCGTTACCGATGTTATTTGTTGAAAAAAATAACAAAGAAGGTGTTACTGAAGAAAATATAATAGATTAGCATTGAAAAGATTCATGATATGGCAAAAGAAATAAGAATAAATGATAACGAGTACGCTCAAATATTGCAGCAGGCGGTTTCTGAGATTCAAACTGCTCGCACGACCGTTGCTCGGCAAGTAAACACTACCGTCAATTCTGTATATTGGAATATCGGGAAGTTACTCTTTGATAGAAATTTAGAGAGTGGATATGGTAGTGGCGTGGTTAAACGATTGTCAGTGGACTTGAAAGAACAGTTTCCGGATATGGGATTGTCTCCTCGTAACCTTTGGAATATGAAACGCCTATACGAGCGTTATTATCAAGAAGATACAAAACTGCTACAAGCTGTGGCAGTTTTACCTTGGGGACATAATTTACTACTGTTGGATAAGTCGTTGTCAGCTAATGAAGCCTTATTCTACGCAGAAGAGTGCTTGCAAAAAGGTTGGTCGAGAGATATGCTGCTCAATGCAATAAAGATGAATACCTACGCAGCCCGTCAGACGAAAATCAAAACGAATAACTTTGATGCCGTACTGCCGATGGCGCATGCCGACTATGCTAATGAAGTATTTAAAAGTTCGTACAACTTAGGATTCCTTAGAATAACAGAGCCTGTTAAGGAGTTGGAACTGGAGAAGCGATTAGTATCTAAAATCAAGTCGTTTATACTGGAGTTGGGCAAAGGTTTTTCTTTTATCGGAAACCAATATCGTCTGGAGTATAACAATAAGGAATATGCAGTGGATATGCTCTTTTTTCACAGAGGTTTGAGGTCGCTCGTTGCGATTGAATTGAAGCTCGGGGCCTTCAAGGCAGAGTATGTAGGCAAGATGAATCTCTACCTTTCGCTGCTTGACCGCTTGGAAAAAGGAGAGAATGAGAACCCGTCAATCGGTATCATTCTTTGCGCCGACAAGGACCACTTGGATGTAGAGATTGCTTTGCAAGATATAAACAAGCCGATTGGGGTTGCCGAGTATCAACTGCTGCTGCCCAAAGACGAACTTCAGGCATTACTCATTCAAGAAATTAATTCCATCGAGGAGAGTGGTGATGTAAGCGAGGAGTAGCAACTTTTGTTTTGCTACTCCAAAAACTTTCCTACCTTTGCATTCGAGCTTTATTTCAGAATACCGTATTGGTGGTGAACAGGTGCGATTATTCGCAAGCTGAGGTAGAAGATTGGGCATCTACATTCGATGTTTGTTCACAAGGACTTCCAAAGTAAAGGTATCGTTACGATACTTTTAAACGATATAGAGCGGTATGCGATTACGGCTGGTATCACACGAGTTACATCGGAAGTGAGCCTAACCGCTCGCCTTTTCTTTGAAAAAAAAGATATATAGTAGAAGTGGAACGAAAACGCAAGGCTAATCAGCTTTGTCTTATTAATTTTTGGATGGCAAAAGAGCTTGATAAAGGTGAAAACTTATAAGATTTCAAGGCGAAAAAAAGTAAGTTAACTTTGCGGCCAAGTAAGTTGACTTAAATGATGAAGTAAGTTAACTTACTTTGGGATTGAAGCTTGCTTGTTTTGAATGCGTGTCTTTTATCTATTTTGAAGATATCCTTCTTGCTCATAGATACGACGGTAGCGGTGGATCATCGCTACGAGTGGTTTCAGCCGTTCGTCAATTACTTTCATCTCTTTAAAACGTTCGTACTGTAGGTTGTAAAGGAGGGTGTTTCCCGTTTGAAGACGCGTCTCGATGTCGGAAGGTATAAAGAAGCGGGCCTTAAGACCGAGATGAGTGAAGAATTCAGTGAGGAAAATGTGAATGCCGGCAAGATCGAAATCCCCAAAATGAAGATAGGGATTGGAAATGGCCCGCAACCATGTGCGAAGATCCGAACTCTGGGGATAACGAGAGACAAATAATACCTTGATATTTTTGAACAAATGCCTCATCTGCTCTATATGCTGGAAGTTTTCTCCATTCTCGATACCTACCACCGTAACATCATCCGCCAAGCGGAAATGCGTGAAATCTTCTATAAAGAGAGAGAGTCCCTGCGGAGGGTTGATTAGCAGCGGTTCTCCATACAGCGACGTTTCAATGGGCTGATAACTTTTAACGAGGAATCCGGTAAAACTACGGGTACTTTTCGCCTTAGAACGTGATGTAACTTCTACTTGTCTGGCACGGCTCACCGTTTCGCCACTCTCCATTACCTTGATCCACTCATCCAGCGAGACTTGTATCCCATATCGCTGTGCTAAATAGATAGATAACGCATTTGCGTCTCTCAGTTTGAATTTTCTTCTGCTACCATAGACTTGCTGCCAAATCAAATCCTCGGAGAGCAGTTCTTCTGCCATCTGTTTGGAAAGCCCGGAAGAGGGCACGCTCTCGCCTTGCATCATTTGCGACAGTTTACGGGCATCGCCCAAACGTAAATTCTGTTCTCTATCAATCATGGTTCCTAACATTAATTATCATATTTCAATAATGGCGTAACTTTGGTGTTGGCTCCACTGTCCTTACCCAACAAATATGTGTAGCGATAGCTCTCTACATTATAGGTAGTAGGTGAGGAGTTGATAAGCAAAATGTTGCGACTGTTGGCGAAGTCAAGGATACCCTTCACGTTGGTGGGGTGCAATTTCCCGATCTCATCCATCATGCAATGCAAACGAAACTCTCCAAACTTGTGTGAGGCTTTCTCTTTGAAGACATTGATGAGCATAATGTTCACCATGGCCTTTACCAGGATGTCCGTTCCATCCGAACCTACATTTGATATCTTTTCTACCCATCCCGTATCGTTGTCATTCTCCGTGATGCGGAACTCCAGTTTAAACGTATCGGTGAGCAGCAACCGCTTACGGGACGGTTCATTTTGCAATTCCTTCATGAGGTTGAGCAAATAGCGCACGGCCTGCCTGTTGATGACCTCGCGCAGATCCATTTGCGAGAAGAGGTCTACTTCACCCATATTGAATTCGTTCTCATCGCAAAATTTCTTTATTTCCTTGAGGAGTTGCATCAGTCGGTCGCTGCTGGGTTGTGCACGGAGTTCTATTTTGCGTATCACTCCCGCAAAGTTACGGCGCTCGAAATCCTTGTTGATATTGCCTATGGTACGATGTATCTCACCTTCATTCTGGGTAAGCTCGCCTACCGCTTTGGAGATGCGCTGAATGATGTGTGTATAGCGTTCGCTGATTTGTTTCTGAAAATCGAGGATCTTATTATTATCCACAAACTCGCAGAGGTTGGAGGCAAAATCCAGATAGTCTTCCTCCGTAGACAGATCGGTGCGGAAACTGAACGTGTTCTTGGCCGAGAAGTTGCTTTTAAACAGATTAACCATCCGTTTGAATTCTTCCAATTGTTTCATGCGGCCGGTGATATGGTCTTTCAACTCTTGCACCAACTCTGCGCAACTCTTCCAGGTCTGCCTCTCTTCGGTCACTACTACTTCGGGTGGGCAGAAAGTGGAGTCTTCGTGAAATTTGGCGGCCTGTGCCAAACCTTCCTCCAAGCTTCTCTTTGTTTCGATGCCCTTGCCTAATAAGGCTTGCTGATGTTTTTCTTGTATGTTCAGTTTCTCGCTACGCAAAGTGAAACGTTCTTCAAGCGTGGCCAATTCATCCTCAAGCATCTTCTTTCTACTGCGAAGTTGTGGTTCACGATCAAAAAGTTCCTCTTTGTCCTTTTGATAGCGGATGGTGTCGGGGAAATGTTTCTCGATGTAAGCCAGCTCTTTTTGAATCTGCAGGATGCGTGCGTCATATTTTCCGATGGCTGCCGTGTCGGCGCCTTTTCCGCTAAGCTCCGCTTGTTGGGAAGCCTCCAGTTCTTTACGGCGTTCCAGCGATTGCTGCTTGTGAAGTTTTATTTCTGTCTCGATACTGTTGCGGTAGTTATTCAGTTCCTGTTCCAGCCGGAGCTTCTTCTCTTTGTAACTTTTCTCGCATACCTTAAGACGATGCGCACGATCAGCCTTCAACTTCTTTATCTCTTCCTCGCAAAGCGCCAGTCGATGAGCCGTATCGTTCTGTTTCATCCGGATTTCAACCATACGCTGTTCACGCCAATCGTCCGTCTTCTTTTGCCATGAGGCGGATTGTGCCATGGCGTTCTTGATGAATGCGGGAAGCTGAAGTTGTTCGGATTCTTGCAGACGCTGTCGGTCTGTTATCTCACGCAAGCGCTTGTTGTATTGTTTCTTCAAAGCCTCCGTTTGCTCTGCCAATTCTTGGTGTAGCATATTGATCCGCTTGACGCACTGTGACAATGCTCCTTGGTATATGGCCAGTTCTGCTTTCAATTCCTCGGGGGTACGGAAATTGCGTTCCAATGCCGTAAGGTCTATTTGCACGCCATACAAGGAAGCCTCCCCTTGGTTGGTTACCTGCGGCGCCAAGTCATTGCGATAAAGTATTTTCTCTTCATCGGCTATTTTTCCGATCGTATCTTTCCATGCGGGTTTGTTCCTGTCCAGCCATTCGGCCAGCGAACCTTTGCGCCGTTCGATGAGCGACTCCAGCCGGGCTATTTGTTCCTCTATCTCTTGCTTCTCTTTTTGTGCGTTAGCGAGAGGCTGAGCCTGTGCCAACTCCAATTCCCGTAACTTCATTCCAGCCTCTTGACGCAGGCTTACAGCTTGCGTAGAGAGTTGCTGAATGGACATTTTCAACTCCTGCGCACGAGTATTCAGTTTGTTCAGTTCCTCGTCGGCTTTGGCATGTTCTTCTTTATAGGGAGCTTCGTGGGCTATCCGTAGCAACTCATTGTTTTGTTGCGATTTCTCCTCTCGTAGTTGCTGGAGTTTGTCTGCCGAGAGTTGCGATTTCTCCTCAAAACGCGTATATACCTCGTTCTCTTCATTGCGCCGTGTCTGCATCAAGCTCTCGTTCTGCTTATTTGTCGCATATTCCCTTTCGTTCACCAATGCGTGTTGCGCATTCTCAAAGGCTCGAAAGTCGGTATCTACCCGTTCTATAAGTGCGCTGTATTTGGCTATGACATCATCGTAGGCACGTGTGAGTTCCTGCCTCCGTTGCTGTTGGCGTGTTAATTCATCGGTAACCGCACTTTTCTGCTCTACCCTGCGAATTATTTCGGTAATGTTCATCTGCTCGTACTCCAGCTGTTTCTGCTTGGCACGTTTTAAGTCGGCATCAACCGAGCCTTTCTCTTTTATCAATTTGTCCCGTCCCTCTTGGTATTTCTTTGTCTCCTCACTTTGTAAGCGATGTACACGTTCCAGCTCGGTTTTGTGTCTGGATATTTCCTCGTCAATTAATGGGCGCTGCTTCAAGGCTGATTTCTCTGCATAGCATAATTCGGCACGTCCCTTGGCTATGTGGCTATCCATGTACAATAAGTCGCGATAGCTTTGCATCACTTTCCCGGCTTGTCTTTGTACCGGCGACCCTCCGGGTTTTTCATTGTCCAGCCAAAGCGTAACGTCATTGTAATTCTGTTCGAAATCTTTCGTCTGGTTACGGTAGACATCAAGGTCTATATTCACCTCTTCCTCATTCATGGAGCGGATTATCGTGTCCTTGATGAAATCGGCATCCAGCTTGGAGTTGAGGAACACATTCTGTATGGTTCGGGGGATATTCTGATAATTGGGGCTTTCTACGATAGCGTATTTACGGAAACCTATGAGATCGGGACGACGATTGTTGCCGAAAATAATATCCCGGAACTCTTGATAAGAAACGACGATACGACTGATTTGCGTCTCTGTGCCAATGGCTTTGCGAATAGAGATCCAATCAGCACGAACCTCACGACGCTCGTTGACGAACCATGACGACTGATAGGGTGCGTCAATAAATCGATAAGCCACACGCCCTTGTTGCTTGAAAGCCATCACGCAATAAGGGCCGTTTTCACGCATCACCTCGTAGACGATGAATGAGTTGGCATAAGGAAGGTAGAACTCATCGTAGCTTCTTTTCTCTTTGGGTATGCCTAGCCTCAGCTTATCGGCGTTGTAAAAGAAAAGAATAGCCCGGAGCAGCGTACTCTTTCCTACACCCTGCGTACCAATGAAATGCACGTTTCCGTCCAGTTGAATCTCGGAATAAGGGATATGCGCACTATTCAGGAAAACTATTTTATTCAGGTATCTCATCTTGTCCCTCTTCTGTTATGTTAATACAATCTACCAACTCTTCTATATAATGAAAAGCCGTTAGTACCTTCCAAGTGCCTTCGTCCTCGTCTTCATACTCTATAAATCCCATAGTCTTTAACTCATTGATGAGCTTATCAACGATTTCCTCGAAACCTTTCTTGTCGCTAAAGAGTTCCTTGGCTTGCTCCTTCAGCTCGATTTCGGTACGTATTTGTGTCACTATGTCCGACTTGCTGAATACGAAACCGGGGCCGAAGGCTGAATTGTAGGTTTTCAAGAAGCAGAGATAATCTATCCAGCGAGCGGCGGCTTCGAGTTTACGATCTATATCCGCCTTGCTTTCTTTACGTGCGAAAAAGTAGTAGCCATTGCCGCTTTCAAGATAGAAACCTATGCCTTTATAATATTCATAATAGTCGGTCAACTCCTCTTCGATGGCATCGTAGTAGCGACGGACTGCGGGCGAAAGGCTATTGGACGAGATAAATCCGCCATGGCTCAATGTACTGTATATTTCTTCGGTATATTTCATGGTTGATGAATTATTTAGGGAAAACTAAGGGATACTCTACCTGTCCCTTACATTCGTAACGGTCGGAAAAGTTCAAATCTTCGGCATATTCAGAGGCTATCTGGCAGAAAAAGACGAGCTTGTCTTCTGTACTTACCGCATTCTTATAAGCGTAATTCATGACAAAAGCGAAAAGATGCTCGCCGGAAGCCACAAACGAGTTGTACACTTCCCTCAAGTTCACTTGATCGATCACTTCCGCCTTACCTTCCAGATATTCGGTAGGTATTGCTTCCGCTACGTCTCTCGATTTATCGTCACGCCTTTTAAGCTTAGTGGCGAGTTTCTTGATAAGTGTCAGCGCTTCGTCCGAATTGCGCAGGTAATCTATTGAAAGTTTGATGCGATAACTAGGTTGCGGCTCCATCCACACATGGTTACGTTCAGCCAGCACTTGCTTGATATTCGTATTCTCCTCCAGCAGGAATTGCTCTTTAAGATACTTCAGCTTGCGTACTTTCTCGAAGATTCGATTTTGGTATTCGATCATGTTGAGGTAATGAACGATTTGCCGTTGTATCTCCATGAGGTTGTGGGAGGAGTCGATGAGTTGCAACTTCACGTCGCTCACCGTGGCACGCATCTGGGCATCCATTGCCTTGCGGAAGAAGAGCAATTGATCTTTATCGATCGCATTTTCGCACTTGTTGATGAGTTGGATGATATTCTTCAGTTTCTCGCCCAGTCGTTGCAGTTTTACTTTCTTTATCTGATAGTTCGGCTCGTTCTTATACGTGCTGTCCAGATTCCGCTTCAGGTCGATCACGTTGCGTACCGTGGTGAGCGCTATGTTCTTGAGCGTACGGCGCACGTCATTATGGTAGTTATATCGCCGCCTCTCGTTATTCTCTTTCAGATAATACTCTATCTGCTCGTTCAGCTTGCTGAGATGTCCTTGTATATAGGCTACATTCACCTCTTCGTTCACTTGCAGCACCTCCTCGAAGAACTTTAGGTAAATGTCTTCCATCTCCAAGAAATCGCCGCTACTACGTATCACTCCGTGATTGATTAAGCTCTGTACCCGCTCCTCCTTATAATCGGTCAGCTCCACCGCGAAATCGTATTTGAAAGAAAGGGAGGTCCGTTTATGAAACATCTCACGTAGCAGTTCCCTCTCTCGGTCGAGCGTACGAACCAATTCATCGATAGAACGAAATGTGCGCATACTGATACGGTTTTAGAATCCTTTGGCCCGTTCGATTGTAAGCAGGCTCCTTTTTTTGTCGATACCTCCGGCGTATCCGGTTAGGCTGCCATCGCTGCCTACGACACGGTGGCAGGGGATGATGATACTGATCGGGTTATGGCCTACCGCTCCTCCGATCGCTTGCGTAGACATGCTCGGGATACCTTTTTGCCGGGCGATTTCCCCGGCGAGCTCCTTGTAGGTTACGACTTCGCCATAAGGTATTTTGCTCAATAAGTCCCATACCGCAAGTCGGAAAGGCGTATCCTCCAGATGGATAGGAGGGGTGAAGCTGGGAATCTTACCCATGAAATAGCTATCCAGCCACTCTTTGGCTTGCTCGAATATCGGCAGTTCTCTTTCTTGGTGTTCCGCCGATAAAGTGGCGGCAAAATATTTTTGCCCGTCGAACCATAATCCTGTCAGGTGGTCGCCATCGCTGGCTAGGGTTATTTCTCCCAAGGGAGATCGATATTTGTCGGTGTATTGCATGATGTTTATCAAATAAGGGCGTAAGTTAGAAAAATTTTCGAAAGTAGCCAATATCTAAGGGCGGAAATGAGATAAGGAATCCTACTTTTATTTATATTTGCATAGTGAAATTTCGTGAACGGATAATACTTCAACATTTTTAAACAATGATAAAATTATGATCTTAAGTAGAAATTTATCAGAGGCGTTCAATGCCCAAGTTAATGCGGAGATGTGGTCTTCGAATTTGTATTTGTCAATGTCCGTGTATTTCCAGAAAGCAGGGTTGAACGGTTTCGCCCATTGGATGAAGAAACAAGCGGCTGAGGAATTGGAGCATGCTCATAAGTTGATCGATTACGCCTTGGATCGTGGCGGCGATATTACGATCGGCCAGATCAACGTGGTTCCGACAGGCTGGGGAAATCCGTTGGAGGTATTCGAGCATGTTTACAAACACGAGTGCTATGTATCAGAGTTGATCGACAAATTGGTTGATATCGCCGAGGCTGATAAGGATCATGCTTCCCGTGATTTCTTGTTCTGGTTCGTACGCGAGCAAGTAGAGGAAGAATCTACGGCTAAAGAGATCGTGGATCAATTGAAGAATTATGGGGAATGCCATTACGCCATTATGGATCATAGATTAGGAAAGAGATAATACATGTTTTACGAAGTTAACTTCGTTGTCGAATGAAGTTAACTTACTTTGCCAAGTAAGCTAAGTGACATTGCCTAGTAAGTTAAGAGTGTTGGCAATGTTACTTAGCTTCATTTTTTTATCATGTCAAATTAGTAGCGTATCATTTATAGATAGGGACGATGAAATTAAGCGATGTATGGTTTACGGCTCTCTCGGAAAACGAGTCAGGGCAAATGATTACCGTTTACGGGCGGGACGAGTTGAATGAGTTCACCGAATCCGGTAAGTTCAAGGAACGTGTCGAGATCACTTGGAAATACGAGGGAGATGGGAGAGGCCTTCCTAGCGATGACCTTGGCGAGAAAATGGAGGCCGTGGAGGAAGCGCTTCGTAAGGCGATGGAAAAGAAAGACAAGCTGGCTATCCTGACGGGTGTCTATACCGGAGGAGGAGAGAAGGTCTGGGTGTTTTACACACGTACCGTGCGTGTATTCGGCGAACGCTTGAATGAGGCCTTGGCTCCTTTCGAGTTACTGCCCATCTCTATTTATACCGAGATGGATCCGGATTGGGAAGAATATAAGGATATGTATGAGATGAAAGAGTGGGCGGTGGATTGAGATCCTGTGCTTCGAGTTTGGCGTGAAAGGTATCTTTTTGATTGAAATACCTTCTTTTTCACGACACGGCTCTCTGGCTATAAAAGCCAACGAGCGTAAGCGGG